>BNJV01001759.1_pt1 | contig 239449 bp, 396 predicted proteins | sample 8540591 | NCBI WGS metagenome assembly BNJV01 (sample SAMD00202457, study PRJDB9452) | human saliva metagenome | host: Homo sapiens | reverse complement strand
GTTTTTGCTAGTGTAACAAAAATTTTTTAATAATTATACTCAATTATGTACTTTATTTAAGTGAACACTGGAAATACTCTCAATTCAGACGAATATGTACTTTATCTAGTGAAAACGAAAATTTTTCAATTGTACATTTTGACAATTTAAACACTATATTATTGTGCTGTATAAAATGTTCTTGCTTTTTTACTTTGCAAATCGAACATGCCTTTTTTTTTCGCTTTCTGTAAGCCATTCTTTCTTTAACGAATTTTATAACGATGATTAATTTTGACATATCCACCATACAGACATATTACTTTCCACTCTGTAAATTTTCGAGTCGACTTGTTATCATAGTTAGTTTACATAATCACCCATGCATTAGAGTTTGTATGTATGTTGCTAAGTCGTTAAATCTTTTTAAAACTTTTGATTTGTGCACAAGATAAATACTTCGTAAAGCTAATTTCAAATGTGGTGAGACTAGATATGAATTTTGGATGAACGATAATTAGGTCAGAGAAAAGGTACAGATGGAAAAATTAGTTTTTATTGGAATGCTAGTGTTCTTGGCATTTGTGTTTATTGGAATATTGTTTTGGCTGCGTTTTAGAATGAAGAACACCTTTGAGAATGGTGTTCCAGTGTACGATGCCCCAGCAAATAATCAGACTAGGACGAGTAAGCTAAGCGCAGGAGAGTATGCAGTGCACATAATTTTTAATACTAATTAGCGCTGTAATTGCCTTTAAGGTCATGAGCATGTTCCGTCATGGGGCGGCGCCAATTGGTGCTGCTATAATCACGCCTTCTATAATGTCGCTTTTCAATGCACGAAGGAGGACCGGGAAATCTTGGATAGGTATCGTTGCGGTGCTTATGGTATTCGTGTTTTTGATGTTTGTATATATAATTATAGGTCTACCTGATAACGCACCTCCACTTAAAATTGACGGAACTGAAATTCATCTTACAGAGACTAAGATTTCGGATTTGATAGACAAGGAGTTTGAAATTTATGTGTCAAATGGTGAGACATGATTATCCTAATTATAATGAGCTTTTGACAACGGGAAGCTATACTAAATACCAAGGAGCTGGGGTTAGCGTACCAAACGGCTATAAGTCATATGACTCAGCAGTTACGCGATCTACCTATCTTCTTGTAAAGAAGAATGTAGTTCTCGGATGTATAGGTGTTTACGGAGATAAGAGGAAGAGTATGGAGCTGAAGGACTGTGTAGTTACGCAGGTTTGCTTCGATTCTGAGTGCACAGCTGTTGCCAAAAATATGGAATTTCATATAATATAGATGGTATAGATTTGCTAAAGAAGCTTGACGAAAAACGAGTTCACGAAAGTATTTGGGATATGGCTGACTCAAGCGATCAAGAGATGAATATTTGGGTCATTATGGCGTGCAGTGGGGAGCAGGTAACAATGAGTTCTTTTGGAATCATTATTTTATGAATTTAGACCTTGATTCGAATAATGATATAGTTAATTTTTAATTTTAGTTCTAATATTGCAGCAGAGCGATAGAAGAATTTGCAGGGATAATTAGGCAAAAATGAAAAAAAGAAAAAAAGTACTAAGTAAGACAAAGTATGCTATTTATCTTCTAGTGGTCCACCTTATATGCATACTTTTTCACTATAAACAAAAATAGTGATACCTTCATGGGGGTCACTGGTTAGAGACGACACGCTTTCTTTGGACAAGCTTTCCTGCCTATGTATGCGTGTTAATAGCCATTCTCCCAATGGTATGCTTTTGGCCATATTTGATTAGTGCAGATTTTAAGCCGGGTACAGCAAAGACCTTGCTTGCGACTTTTGGTCTAATAGTAGGTAACGTGACTCTGATTTTTGATATATACGACTATTTTGCACAAGGTATTATAGGTATAAAAAATCCCTTTAAAGGGATTTTTGATTACTTCAAGTAGCTCGTCATATTCTTCAAATGCTGGAACCTCTGGGTGATCCTTCTTGATTGATGTTGATGACTTACTAGAAAATTGTTCTCAACCCTATGTTTTAGCTGATTTAGCTTATCTTAGACATGAACTCAGAGAACAGTTGAAACAGAAAGGTTACCATTTTCAGAACTTTGTGCTTTTTGATGTCGAACAAACACTAGCTAGAGGCTAAACAAGATTGCAGTTGAGAATGGAGCAAATTGTACTGACTTATAATCTGAGATACTTTGAGATTAACTAGCACCACGAGTAAAAATCTATATCTCTTACTATCAATAAGACCTTAAATGAGTAGCAAAAAACGTACAATTGAACCACTACTTCTTCTGCACCTATTAGAGTAAAAATATACAAATCAATTCCTTAAATCAGATGATGTTATAAACTAGAAAATATACAAAATAACACTTCAAAATAATGTACAAAATAAAAAAATAAAAGTACACTCCTTTAAAGAATGTACTTTATGCTTCTAATTCAGTTGTATCAATAGTTTTAGCTCACGTTAAGTCAATTGTACATAAACTTTTAGTTTTAAAACAATCAGTAAATCTCATGGATCTACTGATTGTTTTTTTCTCTAACTTATTTTTCTACATATCGAAAACCAATCTTGCTACCACAGAGCCAATTGTATACACGATCATTAACTTGAACATTCATAGCTTCATGGGCATATTCTGGCATGATTAAATGCTCTTTTGGACCTTCTAATCGATTATATATGGCAAACTGTGTCACAGGATAACAGACATCATCATCTAATCCTGTAATCATGTGAACCTGTCCTTTAATGCGATGGGCAAAATTTTTCACATCAATATAGGCTAATGTGTCCATAATTTGGTCTTCCGTTTCATGGAATGGATCATGGAATTTGAAATAACGGAAAAGCTCGTCATAGGCTTCACTGGTGTTTCCAATCTCTAATACACGTCTGAAATCCGATAAGAATGGATAAATGGCTACCGTTTGTTGAATTCTGTGATTCAATCCGGCAGCTACCAGGGCCAGGGCACCACCTTGAGAGGCTCCATAGCTGGCGAGTTTGCTGTTATCAACTTGAGGAAAGCTAGCTACAATTTCTATTAACTGGTAAAGATCTAAGTAGACATCCTTATAAAATAGCTCATCTGGACCTTCCACAGCTCCGCGGATAATCTGTCCTTTTACAGTATTTCCAAGTGGTGATCGATTTCCGTCTGTTGAATAACCTGATTGACCTCTTACGTCCATAGACACAACTCCATAGCCAGCTACTGTAAAAGCCAGCATGTCTGTCCAATCCCAACAACGGCCCATATAACCATGAAAATGGAAAATAACTGGAACCTTTTGATCTGTTTTTGGGAAAACAACTCGCGCATAAACAAGACCATTTCGTGTTCCTTTAAAGCTTAATTCATAACAGTGAACATTTGGAATGCTGAAATCTCGTTCTTCAAGCTTGTATTCAGGAAGTTCAGCAATGTTTGCTAAGGCTTGATTCCAAAAGGTATCAAAGTCTGCGGGCACTTCATCACGCCCCTTATAATCTTTCATTGTTTTTAATAATTTGGGATTTTTCATAAAATCTTCCTTAAGTATGTGTAATCGCTACCAAAAATGTACCATATTTACTTAAGGATTGCAAGAGACAAATAAAAATTACATAACCGAAATTATGTAATTTACTTATAGATTCAAAAATAGACTTAATTGTTTCACTAGATCTGGATTAGTGGGTAAAGCTGAATGATGAGCCTTGCGTCCTTTTAAATTCACTTCTGTATAGGCTTGTTTCTCAAAAATAGATTGTGCCGCTTGTGCACTAGAAAGAGGGACGATACCGTCTGATTTCCCAGCAAAGCTACCGACAAAATTAAGGACCTCTACTTCTTTTTCTAAGCGATGCTTCCGTGTCTGAAAATCGTCATACATTTCTTGATTGAATTGGTATGGACTACCAATAATAACCAGCTTGCTTACGGTCAGCTTTTTCTTTTCTAAAAAGCCACTTTCCAATAAACCAGTCAAAACCAGTCCCCATTGGAGTGCCGACTGCTTTGAACTCTGTGAAATAATAGTGATCAAGAAGATAGGTTAAAGCGATCTTAAGGGATTCGATTTGCTGCTTGATATTGCTGTAGCCATCTCGATTGTTCTCAAAGCCAATCACAATCATCGGATTCGGCTCTTTCGTATTTAGTCTTCCTTCCATCTCTATAGAATCATCTTTGTTGACTTTTATTTTTAAGAGACTCTGTTTTTTTCTAGAAAAGCGATGGAGCATACGAATTGTTCCATTGAAACGCTGAATACTAGCTGAACTTCCAGGTACAAAGATGATCGGTCTGATCGGTGGTTTCTTCGACCCTTTAGGAAATTCAAAGGGCTTTCTGTGGGGAAGAAAACAGTCTTATAAAGAAACGAATGACTTGTTGAAATAGTTTTTTTAACATGTTTCCTCTAGTGGTAGTTTCTAAAAGAACCCAGAACAGTGTGTTCTAGGCCCTTATTAGAAACGATTATTTCCGTTTTTTCTTATTTTTGCGCATTTGTTTGGCCATCTTGTTCATCGCTCGTTTCATCATGAATTCACCGGCTTTTCCTTTGAGACCACCACCGAACATTTGGCTCATGTCTGGCATCCCAGCGCCTCCGCCAAGAGCTGATAAGTCAGGCATCCCGCCTTGTCCCATCATCCCTTCGAGGGGCAGACATATCAGGCATTCCACCAGGCATGTTCTTGGGCAGATTATTTGGATTAAGCCCCATTTGTTTCATCATCTTGTTCATATCTGCCAGAGGACGCCTTGCATCATCTGTTTGGCTTGGTTAAAGTCTTTGATGAATTTGTTGACTTCGACAAAGCTGTTTCCTGAACCAGCCGCAATCCGACGGCGACAGCTGGGGTTCAAAAAGGTCTGGATTTTTCGCGTTCAGCTGGGGTCATAGAAGATACAATCGCGCGTTTGCGAGCAATTTCTCGTTCGTCGACCTTGAGGTTTCTTCATGGCTGGATTGTTGGCCATACCTGGAAGCATCTTAAGCAGGTCTTCCATTGGTCCCATGTTTTGAACTTGGTCTAACTGATCGATGAAGTCGTTGAAGTCAAAGGTATTTTCCCGCATCTTCTCAGCGAGTTCAAGAGAGCGTTTCTCATCGTATTCTTGAGAAGCCTTCTCGATCAACGTCAGCATATCTCCCATACCGAGGATCCGACCAGACATGCGGTCTGGGTGGAAGGTTTCGATATCAGTGATTTTTTCACCAGTACCAGTGAACTTGATTGGCTTCCCAGTAATCTGACGGACAGAAAGGGCTGCACCACCACGGGTATCCCCATCAATCTTGGTCAAGATCACACCGGTCACTTCGAGTTGTTCGTTAAACTCACGCGCCACATTGGCCGCTTCTTGACCGATCATGGCATCCACGACCAAGAGGATTTCATTTGGCTCAGCAAGGGCTTTGACATCGCGCAACTCACCCATGAGTTTTTCATCGATTTGCAGACGACCAGCCGTATCGATCAAGACATAGTCATTGTGGTTGGCTCTCGCCTGCTCCAAACCTTGACGGACGATCTCCACTGCAGGGACTTCTGTTCCCAATGAGAAGACAGGGACATTGATCTGTTGACCAAGCGTCTTCAACTGGTCGATGGCAGCTGGACGATAGATATCGGCCGCAATCATCAAAAGGACGTGCATTTTCTTCCTTGACCAGTTTGTTAGCCAGATTTACCAGCAAAGGTTGTTTTACCAGCCCTTGAAGACCGACCATCATGATAATAGTTGGAATTTTTGGGGGATTTGACAATGTCTGCTGTCTCAGAACCCAAAATGGCTGTCAATTCTTCATCGACAATCTTAACGATTTGTTGGGCAGGGGTTCAGGGTTTCAATGACTTCATGGCCTACAGCCCGCTCGCGGACGCGTTTGATAAAGTCTTTTACAACAGGAAGGGCAACGTCGGCCTCTAAGAGGGCTAGACGAATCTCTTTAGTTGCTTCTTGGACATCCGCTTCAGAGATTTTTCCCTTTCTTACGAAGATTTTTAAAAGACGTTCTGTAAACGTTCAGTTAAACTTTCAAATGCCATTATTTTTCTCTATTTTTTTCAATTCAGTGGAAATCGTCCGAAAATGTTGTAAACACTCTAGTTCTTCGGGTGTGACTTCTTTCATGATTTCATTTGGATATCTCAACAGCTAAAACCTACTTGCATAGCTTTGGAGATATCATTGGGCGAAAATAATCTGTAGTCGATTGGGAAATGGTTCCTCCGCGGCTAATAGTTTGCAAGGCATTCCTTGGTAAACAACTAGGTTGCCCATGATTACTCCCGATTATCAATACTTGTTAAAATCTCAATTTGCTCTTTTAGAAAAGCATCCTCTGGATAGCGCTCTAGGATCTGATCAAAAATCTGACTGCGGACAATGTAATCAGAGTACATATGAAGCTTCATCTCATAGTCTTCCAGAATCTTTTCAGTTCGTTTGATATTATCATAAACAGCCTGACGGCTCACTCCAAACTCTTCCGCAATTTCAGCCAAACTGTAATCATCGGCATAATAGAGCTCGATATAGTTCATCTGCTTGTCTGTCAAAAGTGCTGCATAAAATTCAAACAGAGCATTCATTCAGTTGGTTTTCTCAATTTCCATACCTTTCATTATATCAAAAAAAGCCCGCTAAAGACTAGCGGGACTTGATGCTTTTGAGCTTAAAATAAGAGGATCTATCATTAGAGTTTTAGTGCTAACATATTGACTGTCATCCCTGCTGCAGTTCCCATCAAGAAGATGGTATCTCCCTCCTTTACATAGCCATGATCAAGCGCATAGGCTAAACCAAAAGGCACGGCTACTGAAACCATATTTCCATAATCGCTGACAATATTGAGATACTTGTCTTTGCCAACTCCCAATTTATCCATGACGAGTGGCAAGGCACGGCTAGCCTGGTGGGGAATAATATAGTCTACAGCGTCTTTAGAAATGCCTGATTTCTCTTGGAATTCTTGGAACATTTCTGGAATAACACGAGCAGAAAGTAAGAGAATCTTCTTCCCTTTCATGTCAAACATGAAATCGGTCTTGGTTGAGTCAGAGTATAATTTCGGATGATAAGCTGTCAAACCACCACGAATCTCGGTATCATGGGCTCCCTCAGACCAGGTACGTTGCATGCTAGCAATGATTCCTTTGTCTTGGCTTTGTTGCTTCAAAAAAATAAAGGCCGCTGCTCCATCGCTAAATAATTCAAAGCTCTCTTTTTGTTTAGGGATTAAGCCCAAGACTTCCGACTTCACTGGATACAATGAGAACCCGTTGGTATTCACCACCCTCAATCAAATAAGAAATGGTGCTTAAGGCTGATACAAAAACTGGTACAGGTGGTATTGATATCCATGGCGGGGATCGTAAGTCCCTTGGCCACGCGCTCGTGGATTAAAGCAGCTGTACAAAGGGAATCGGCTGAACGCCAACCGCACTAGCTGAAACCAGGCAGTCGATGTCTGTCATTTCAAGCCCTGCATGTTTTAAAGCTGCCTCAATCGCACGCGCTGCAAGATCAATCTGTGTTTCTTCTCCTTCTTTCACACGGTAGCGAGTCTGGTCTTTGAAGGTCACTGTATGAGCAGGAAGCGCAGTTCCATAGCCTTTAATTTGCAGATGTCTTTTTACAGTAGTCATAGGATTCTCCTTTTATTGAAGTCGTTGAACACGTTTTAATTTACGTGTTGGGTCCCATTGGTAATCGATAAATTGAATACGTGGGAGGATGAATTGTTTTTGTTGAGCCAAGAGTTCAAATTGGGCAAAGATCGCTTTCTCAATAAACTCGGAACGATGACTCAAGGCGATGGTAATCGATCCATCCGCTAACTGAGTCACTTGATAGTCCTGAATATTTTCGACGAATAAAATGCACCGGCGAATAAAATCTGGATAGATGGTTTGGCTGCTTCCATCTTCTTTTTTGAAATAGAAGATATCATCCGATCGTCCTTCGACCTTTGCGATTCGAGTAAAGACGGATCCGCAAGGGCAAGGGGATTTTTCTTCTACCAAAATATCATTGAGTCGGTAGCGATAGATGGGTTGACTCGTTCGTTTAAAATCTGTAATAATCGGATAAAAGCGTTTATCATCAAGATACTCTTTTTCGACATACAAAAAATATCTTCGTTGAGGTGAAGATTACCTTCCGAACAAGTACAAAGCTAGAAACCCTTCTGTCGCTTGGTAGACCTGATCAACCTTGTCTAAGTGAAGGCTTTAGTAATTGTCTGAGCGTCTCTATCCTCTAGGATCTCTGCGACAGAGACAACCTTGATAGGGTTGAATCACAAGTTGCTGATGGTGACATAGTTAGCTAACTCAATCAAGGTGGAGGCTGGCGCCACTACAATAGTTGGTTGATACTGTTTTGAGACGCTCTAAATGCTCTGTACTATCCTTGAAGATATCAAAATACTCTAATCGAATAAGGGACGAATTAATGGTTTGATAGAGTTCATTATCCGCTCGTAAAAATGCAATGCGATGACCAAACAGCTTTCCTTTGGGGAGCATTTTAGCTAAAATAGCCGCGGCCCACATACTTCTTTTCTTTTTTTCTGTGGTGACAAAAGACTCCTCAGTGGCCGGAAGTTCAGAGGACAAACCTACTGCTACTTCTCCATTCATCTCAGTAAAATCTCGTGTTTGTTCTCCGCGAATAGCCATCTCTAAAAGCCTGATCTCGATCCACCCCAAGGGTATTGAGTTCATTGAAATGCGTCATCATGAAATTCTTATCCATAGTCCCGAAGGATTCAGGAGAATGGGTTTGAAAATAGGGCGAGTGAGAGTGATAAAAAGTATGGTAGCGAGCCAATTGCTGTTTTTGGTACTTTTCTAAGGTCTCCTTTTGAACGGAATCGATGGCACCATCTGGTTTCAATAAAGGTTTTTAGAAAGACTGTTTTTTTCATTTAAAATCCTTTCAATCCGTTCTTGCGGGTCGTGGCTGACCACCACTTGAATGCCCTCTTGTAAAAGGTTCTCTAGTAACTCTGTCCCCTGAAGATAGGCCTGTTTATTGTCCTGCACAAGGGAAGGAATGAGACGCATATTTCGCGTGTAAGGCAAGAGATCCACTCCCCAGCATAGGTCTGCACCGATATAGAGTTTAAGCTCGTCCATATAGAGGCAGCCCTGCCCTCTTGCATGCCCATCAATAGACGATACAAGAATGCTCCCATCCCCAAATAGGTCCGTAGTCGGGCGGTAGGGAAAGCAGGGTGCCTTTGATCTGCTTTTGAGATAAGTCACCCGATCTTTGAAATCAGCTGGAAGAAACTCTTTAAAAAAATTAGATCTTTGAATTTTCGGCTTCTGGTACACTTCGTAGACTTCCTGAGTGACAAAAAAATGAGCATTTGGAAAAAGAGCTGCTCCGCCCAGATGATCTGGGTGCAAATGCGAAAGAATCACATAGGAAATGGCTGCTGGATCAATCCCACGCTCTTGCAATAAGTAGTCGATCTGGTCTTCTTTTTTTCATCTGCATAGGTGTTGCTAGACGGTACCAGAAATACCGTGCTTTTTTTCTTGATCTCATAATGATAGCCAGTATCGTACAAAATATAGCCTTTTTCACGATGATGAATCAAAAAGACACCTGCTGGAAATTGCATTTTTTCGTTTGGAATCCCTTTAAATAAGAGTCCAGAATGACTGCTACAAAAACCTGCTGGAAAATAGTCAATGTGCTTGATCATGTTGGACATACTTGTCAATCCCTTCTTCAATGGTCATTTTTGGATGGTAGCCGAGTTCTGTTTGGGCCTTTTGAATATCGAGAGTTTGGCTATAGCGAAGTAGATAATAGGTGTAGCGCGTCAACGGGGGTTCAGCCTTCATATGAAAGAATCGATACACCCCTTCAAGACTGTACGCCATACCCGCTACTAGACCTGCCGGAATATTCCGATAGCGGATGGGTTCTCCTAATCCTTTTAGTGTAGTTTCAATCAAATACTTAAAGGTCTTAGGTTCTCCATTTGTAATATTATAAACTTGTCCGTGTGCCTCTTTGGCTTCCAAAGCCAAACGAATGGCGAGGGCAACATTTTTCCACACAGGTCATATCCATGAGTTGCTCTCCCCCCTCGAATCAAAGGGAATCCCAATTTTTTTCGACTGAGGGCGTAAAACCCGAGGCAAAGATACTGGTATCTCCTACACCGAAATAAACCTCTCGGACGCAAGATCACACTTGGCACATCTGGATAGTTAGAAAAAAAGTTTTTTTCAGAAGCCAATTTGCTACGGATATAATTGTTGAGGTGATTTTTCTGTTTGGAGCATCACTTTCCTTGATATCAATTGGTCTTTTCCAGCTGCATAAATACTAGGAGAAGAGACATAAACTAGGGTGTTTTACCGCATATTCACGGCACAAGTCAAGGACATTTTGAGTGCCGACTGACATTTGCCTGATAGAAAAGCCTTCCAAGGTCCCCAAGCAGTTGATAGGGCTCCTGCATGAACAACAGCATCAATTTCCTGAAAAGCTTGTCTTAGTTCCTCAATAGAGCTCAAATCTCCTTTAACAAATTGGACACGCTCACTTTCCAGAGCCTTCCCCACTTTTTCGTTTCGGCCAAAGGCTACAATGGAATAGTCGTGATCCAATAACTCCTCAATCACATATTTTCCAAGGAAGCCAGTCGCACCTGTTACAAGAATTTTCATAGTTTTCCATCCGTTCCACGTCTTAATAATCGTTGAATTTCAAACTCTAAGGTATCCAACGGTTTGTAGGTTTTTGATAGTTTGTTTAGTCTCGCTAACTCTTCCCAAGATTCTTTTTCTAACAGGGCGTTAAAACCTGCTTGAATTTCTTCAGTGCGATTTCGATGAGCTTGAAAAGCAATCCCTGCTTCTACTCCTCGAATGGCATAGTCAAATTGGTCATAATCATGCGGCAAGATCAAGGCTGGTTTCTTAAATTCGATGCACTGATAAAAGATTCCAGCCCCTCCATGGTGAACCACATAGTCCATTTGCGGTATGTATTCTTTGTAAGGGAGATAAGTTACGAGAGTCACATTTGAAGCCACTTCTTCTTTAGAAAATTCTTTTGCTCCATCTCCTAGTGTGACGAAAAAAGTGGCATTCTGGATGCTCTTTGGCTAACTGCTCGGTTTGATGGAGCAAATTTTCTTTTGCCCACGGCAACTGAGGTCCCACAAGTCACGAGAATCTTCTTTTTGTCTTCATAAGGGCTGAGATCCAAAGGATAATCTTCTGCTTTTTCAAGAGAAGTCCCCAAAGGGCCAAGCCAAGCATATTGATGAGGGAAATGTGTTTTCAATTCCAGCTCCATCATACCAATTCCAAAGATGGCATAAGGAGAGTAAATAGTCTCCACTCCATTTTGATTGTACAACTTGAAATTGTAACGTTTTTAAGCGTTTGCGTAAGAGGAAAAGCCCACAGTATTTTTCCAATGCGCGTGAGTTTACGGCATAGAGCTTGTATCTTTTCTTCCTTCTTGGTTCGTGCAATCCCCATCCCTCCGAAGAAGCAAGGGGGACCATAAGGAGTTTCGATTGCAAATTGAGTTGCCATTGTGGTGATCCAAGGAATTTCCAACTCTTCTGCAACAAAGCCTGCTGATAGAGTAATAAAATCAGCAATCACAATATCTGGACGATTGACACGCCACTCCTCTAACAATTGATCCGATACATGATTAATCAAATCGAGACTCTTGGACAATTGCCGATAGGCTGAAAAGATATTGTGTTTTTTATCGTTATTAGCCACACGTTCAAACTCTTCTACTTTGTCCTCTAGAATCGGAACGACCGTGAAGCCCAGACTTTCTGTGACCGCTTTTTTCTGAGGACCCGTGAAAACCCGAATTTCCATGGTTGGATCATCCAATAAGGGTTTGACCAGATTTAAAGTTGGATACAGATGCCCACTCAACGGAACAGCTACCACATCAATTTTAATTTTTTTCATTTTTTCCTGCCTTATATCTCTTATTAGATCTAAAAACCTAGCTTCTATCTATTAATTCGTAAAAAAATCAAAAATTGAAGAAAAAAATAAAAAAATTTTTTTAAATTTTTTTAAATCTTTTATTTTTTTGACCATACTATCACTATATAGAAAGAATGACTTTCAACCTAAAAAAGCTCCCAAATGCCAAAGAGAGAGAGTCTCTCAAACATTTGAAGAGTTTTTTATTACTGTGAATTGTGAGTTTAGTTGTTTTCCAAATAAAATTCGAAACGTTCCCCTACATACTGGCTTTTTCACATACTCAAAAAGCAGTCCCGTCTTCAAAAATAAGAAACCTGTGTCAGATCCTAAAAATAGCCTGTCCTTTTTGAAATCTGTAAATAGTCCGCAATCTTATCCTTGGCTAATCGCGCATAGATGGTCTGATGCGATTTTCCAATCTTATAGCCATGACGCTCCAAGGTTTGGAAGAAATGACTGGTCACCTCTTCGCGATTGAAATTCTTAATAAATTTCTCTGGAATGGAAGCCACTTCATAAACGACAGGGATGCCATCCGCATATCGGACCCGCTCCATCCGAATGATGGTGTCTGTCTTATCGATGCCTAATTTATCCACTTCTTGGAGGCTAGGAATGGTTTTACGATAAGAAATCACTTGACTAGAAGGTTCCTTACCTTGCGATTTCATAATCTCAGTAAAACTGGTTGTTCCGCGCATTTTTTCTTGGACGCGCGTGCTAGTGATAAAGGTACCACTTCCTACCCGTCTTTCAAGTACTCCTTCTTCAACTAGAAGGGTAATAGCCTGCCTAAGCGTCATCCGACTGACCTGGAAATTTTCTCAGCTAGATCGCGTTCGCTGGGAAGCCGCTCTCCCGATTTTTCCATATTTTTTTTGATCAATCTCAGATTTAATCTGATCATGAATTTGAATGTAAGCTGGGATCATAACATTGCTCTTTCTCTGTGTTACTCTCTATTGTAGCGTAAAATTCCTAATTCTTCAATCAGAGATTGGTAAAGACATGGCTTTTGTGTTAGAATAGAGGAAAAGTAAATTTCTTTAAGAAGGGGATAAGATGACAAACCTATCAACTGATTTGCATGATGTTGAAAAAATCATCGTGCTTGACTACGGTAGCCAATACAATCAGCTTATTTCACGTCGAATTCGTGAAATTGGTGTCTTCTCAGAGTTGAAGAGCCACAAGATTTCTGCTGATGAAGTTCGTGCAATCAATCCAGTTGGGATCGTTCTTTCAGGCGGACCAAACTCTGTATACGAGGAAGGTTCTTTTGATATCGATCCTGAAATTTTCGAACTCGGTATTCCAATCCTTGGTATCTGTTACGGGATGCAATTATTGACCCATAAATTGGGTGGGAAAGTCGTTCCTGCAGGTGATGCTGGGTAACCGTGAATATGGTCAATCTGAACTCAGTTTGACAGAATCTTCAGCTCTTTTTGCTGGTACACCAGACAAGCAATTGGTCTTGATGAGCCATGGAGATGCTGTTACAGAAATTCCAGCTGACTTTATCCGTACAGGTACTTCTGCTGACTGTCCATTTGCATCCATTGAAAATCCTGATAAGAAAATCTACGGTATCCAATTCCACCCTGAGGTTCGTCACTCTGTTCACGGTTATGATATCTTGCGTAACTTTGCCTTGAACATCTGTGGGGCTAAAGGTGACTGGACCATGGACAACTTCATTGACATGCAGATCAAAAAAATCCGTGAAACAGTTGGAGACAAACGTGTCCTTCTTGGTCTTTCAGGTGGGGTTGACTCTTCTGTTGTTGGTGTTCTCCTTCAAAAAGCCATCGGCGATCAATTGATCTGTATCTTTGTAGACCACGGTCTTCTCCGTAAAGGGGAAGCTGACCAAGTCATGGAGATGCTTGGTGGGAAGTTTGGTTTTGAACATTGTCAAAGCAGATGCTGCTAAACGTTTCCTTGATAAATTAGCTGGTGTGTCTGATCCAGAACAAAAACGGAAGATTATCGGTAACGAGTTTGTTTATGTCTTTGACGACGAAGCAAGTAAAGCTCAAAAGATGTGAAATTCTTGGCCCAAGGAACGCTCTATACAGACGTGATCGAGTCAGGTACGGATACTGCTCAAACCATCAAGTCTCACCACAATGTGGGTGGACTTCCAGAGGATATGCAGTTCGAACTGATCGAACCACTCAACACTCTTTACAAAGATGAGGTTCGTGCTCTTGGTACTGAACTTGGTATGCCAGACCACATCGTATGGCGCCAACCATTCCCAGGACCAGGACTTGCTATCCGTGTCATGGGTGAAATCACTGAAGAAAAACTTGAAACCGTCCGTGAATCAGACGCTATCCTTCGTGAAGAAATCGCCAAAGCTGGTCTTGACCGCGATATCTGGCAATACTTCACTGTCAACACTGGCGTTCGTTCCGTGGGTGTTATGGGAGATGGCCGTACCTACGACTACACGATCGCCATCCGTGCTATCACTTCTATCGATGGAATGACAGCTGACTTTGCGAAGATTCCATGGGAAGTCCTCCAAAAAATCTCAGTTCGTATCGTAAACGAAGTTGACCACGTTAACCGCATCGTCTACGATATCACAAGTAAACCACCTGCAACTGTAGAGTGGGAATAATATAAAAAAATATGTCGCTACTATAAAACCATTGAAAACAGTGGGTTTTAGCGATTAAATGGTGCAAAACACTCTTGAGTGATACTATTTTTGATACTAAAAAGTTGAAATAGTACGTTCAAAGGAAGTTGTTGAATGTAGCTGAATTGTTTAAAAAGCCTTCCACTGATATGGTGGAAGGCTTTTTGTAAAATATGTGAAAGGTAATTTGGGACGAGCAGATGGACAATAAATATATCAAAATAAATATCTTTCAATTATTGAAGTACTGTTTGTACTAGCATGCTTGCTATTTCAAGGATATTATATATACATCAATTTTTGTTTTATATAATCTTTGCAATATATTTCTGTTGGGAAAAGATTTTTCAATCAAAAGTGGATAGCTTCTGAAAAAGCGCAACCTACGTATGGAATACAGGTTATACTGACGACATTATTCTTTATGTCTTGCTTTCGTATTTACAAATATCTTAGAAACATATGTTTCCCAAATCTTAGTACGGAAATGATTCATTTGAAAGAGATAATTGGTTAAAACTTATTCTATTTGCAGCATCTACAATAATATGCCAGCCAATCGTAAAGAAGTGTTTTTATAGAAACAGAACTATATCTTTTAAAGAAATGGGAAAATGTTAATTTTGACAACCAAGTTTAGCATGTTTGCGTATGCTTTAGAACACACATTTTTCAATTTGGGAGTTTTTCTTATGCATGATATGGGCTTTGCCCTTAAGCATATCTTACATTAAAAACCAAAAACATCTATGTTACAATGACGTCACATTTTCTATGTAATTTTTGTTATAAACGGAATTGCTGTTGTTAAAATATGTGATTATCTATTAATTGATTATCTGCACAAAACAATATTTACATTGTTAAAGCACATAACTTTAAGATTGTCAAAATCTTTCAGCTATTTGCTTTTTCTGTACTCTATTTTTTCATATTTTGTGAATTTTTGGCTCCAATACTACTTTTCATAGAACTTTAGATCGTTTTACACAAAAAGGACTCTAATCTTTTTCAGGTTGTCAGGAGTGCTTTCCTTTTTACTTATCCAACTAAACCACTAAAGAATTTGACAATGGCATTCCAGATAGCTCCGAAGAATCCAGCAATGGCATTCCATACGTTTGTGAAAGAAAGTTTCCACTGTCTTTTAGAAATAGCATCTGTATCAAAAATTGAGATTGATATTATTAAAGGTATCGCCCGCCTTGTCTACGATACTATCTTTTCAAAGTCCGTCAACGTTTTAGTAAAGCTTTTTTGCTACTGATGACACTGCTCTTTGAGAGGTTGACTGCAAAATTGACGATCAAATTAATCTGATCACCTGTCACAGTTGTATCTAGCTTATAATTTTTCAGGGTTTTCTTCGACGATCTTTTCGAATATCATCCTTGCTCAAATCCTGATTGTTCTGTTTGGCATTGGCTACTGCTGTTTTTAATGTCGGTCAATGCGACGTTTAACTTATCCGCATCGAAAGTTTTTCTTTCCCAGCGTTCTCTTCATTGATCCCTGATAGAGTCTTTAACTCTTCTTGGGCCAGATCTTTGCTTTCTTGAGAAACTTTAGCACCATTTTTTTTTCCAATGAGATAGTAAATACCAGCTAAAGGCACTTTCTCCAGTCACTTGGATGGGAGAAGCTACTGTAATTTGAGCATGCTCTAATCCAAGTGTAACGGCTGCATTACGATACATATCTGACAGTGACCTTGGTGATGTTTTGAGGCGTCACGATATTCACTTCTAGAGCCTTGTTCTTTGCCTAATTTTTTTGAATTTTAACAGAGGAATAGAGTTCTAGACTATCATCGTTGGCAACGTTCATAATCGAAGAGTAAACCTCTGGTGTCATGGTCTTTCCACTCTTCTTTATCTTTTTGAACTATCGTAGTTCAAGTAGACTCAAGGTTTGTTCGATTTGACTTTGGTCCAGCAGAATAACCCAAAACATAGTCTGGTTTGACATAGGTTTCATCAATGACTTTCTGCACATTGCTATCTGCAGAAAACACGTGGGATTCCAGCTGTCAACAGAGGGCCAAACTGTCGATCGCTACAAACAATGCAATCTTCTCTTAATTTCATCTTTTCTCTTCTTTCTAACTCAAATCAACGTTTGGGTGATCTCTTATCACCTAGTCTCACCTGACTAGAGATGAAAAAAAGTAAATAAAAGAGTTTACCCACTTCGATGTTTTCATTATACAGTTTGCTTTCTTAAAAACTAGCTTACAGTTTCTTTTTAAGAAATGGATGACATTTTTATTATCCCTCAAAATCGAGGCAGAACTGATCAGCAAAAAAAGAGCCAAATCGGCTCTCTGGAAAGATGATTAAAACCATGAAAATAACTTCATAATCGTCATATTGGTTTCTACTAAACGAGAATAATAAATATTGCCACCATTAATGTAGAGTTCCATCCCGTTTAATAGGAGATAGGGGTGAAGGTAAAGATAAGTTTCACCGGTTACATTGCCTAGACTTGGTGCCACTACATCTCGTGAATAAGCGCGTGCCAACTTTCAGAGAATTTGTTCCACCGTGCTTTTGCGACGTAATCGATGTAGTCTTTCCCAAAATTATAGGCTTGAACCGCTGTCCAGCTATCAACGCCTTTTTTTCTTGGCTTCTTTTTAACTCATCTGAGAGAGTCTGAATTCCTTGGCGAATACTGGCCTTATTATCACTAATAGTATTGGTCTCACCCACTTGCACTCTCACTCGCCTGCATGACATCGTCCTCTCGACCTTTGGTCTCAGTATAGATCATAGCCAGAATCAGGGTTTCTCATTGGCTGTGGTGTCCTCCTCAGTCAAGGACTTCTCTAACCAGGGCGCGGTACTGCATGACTTGTTTGACATCATGGTGGATCTGAATCCCCCTTTGTAGATTCCAAATATTAGTAAGATGAATAAGAAGATCTTCACTATACGTTTTAATCATTATTTACTCTGTATATCCTCAATATTTCTTTGATCAGAATGGAATAGGGTCCCGTTATCATTTAGAATAAATTCAACAGATTCTGCATCCTCATAGACACTATTCGGAACGATCAGTTCGATTCCATTTGACAATGACAATTTCTGATTTTCGAAACTTCTTCAACTGGCGACTTGCATCAATTTCTTCAAAGGTGACAGGCTCAGGGTATCAGCTTCTTTGACTTGGTCAATAAAACTGAGGCGAGCTGTCAGGTTGTCGTCGAAAGAGATCATCCGCTAATTTTCTCAGGGAGAGTTTATTTTTCTTCCTCAATATGGTTGAAAAATAGCTGATTTGACCTTTTGATTGAAATTGAAAATCATCTGTGTTGAAAGCTTTCCGCAATCTTCTGGGCTGTTTTTTTCTAGTTCCTTGATCGATTTTTTAGGAGAGATCTTGGGTTGCGCCTGCAACAGATTCTCAGAAAAATAGTTCAAGAACATCCCGTTGTACTTGATCCTTTTTTCAATTAAGTGGTATTTGCGACTTTGAAGATTGATGACCAAAGCCTCATCAGCACCAGTGCCAAAACCAGGTAGATTATTTTGCGTCAGCTTAATCGGATTATCCACTTCACCACCAAGATGCGTCAGGGTTTCCCGTAAGGCAATCCGAAGAAAGGCAAAATGGTCCACCCCTTCTTTTGAGAATTGAATGAACACCAAATCGTTTGTCTTTTGATTCTCAGAGACGACAAATTCTTCCTTCCAACGATTGGCTACGGCTACTGAAGTTTCTAGTAGGTCATCTGAGATCATCTCAAGAAAAAGATTGTCCTCTTCGAAAATACCGGTTCTGGCTTCATCCGAGTAGACCCGTTCAATCTTCTTACGCAAGTATTCCTCGATTTTAGGCGTGATATTGAGAAATTTATCTGCCAAATAGAGATCGGTATCGTCTGGGCTAAATTGATGAATGATGGCTTTTTTTACGTAAATATCCATAAGATGGTTTAGTCCTCGTAAAGTGGAAAGGCGTCTGTCAAGGCTTTGACTTGTCTACGTACTTCGTCTAATACTTCTTGATTGTCCGCATTCTTCAGCGCTTTGATCATGAGTTCAGCAACGGTGCGACTTTCTTTTTCACCAAAACCACGAGCGGTGATGGCAGCTGCACCAATCCGAATCCCACTGGTCTTAAATGGAGACAAGGTTTCATAAGGAATAGAGTTCTTGTTGAGGGTAATGTTGACCTCGTCCAGTAAGTTTTGCGCCACTTTCCCATTTTCAACGACTTTCGTCACATCGACAAGGAAAAGGTGGTTCTCTGTTCCGCCTGAAATGACACGGAAATCAGGATCTTGCAAGAAGACATCAGCCATGGCCTGACTGTTCTTAATCACGTTAGCTGCATACTCTTTAAAGGCAGGATCCAGCGCTTCTTTAAAAGCGACAGCTTTGGCTGCAATGACATGCTCCAACGGTCCTCCTTGAATACCAGGGAAGATAGCTGAATTAATCTTCTTAGCCAAGTCTTCATCGTTGGTCAAGATCAGACCTCCACGAGGGCCACGAAGGGTCTTGTGAGTGGTCGTAGTCGTGATATGGGCATAAGGAACCGGACTTGGATGAAGACCCGCTGCCACGAGACCAGCAATATGGGCCATGTCAACCATGAGCTTTGCTCCTACTGCATCCGCAATCTCACGGAATTTAGAGAAATCAATGATATGAGAGTAGGCTGAGGCACCAGCGACGATGAGTTTTGGCTTCACTTCTTGGGCTTGTTTTAAGATGGCGTCAAAATCCAAAAGCTCTGTTTCAGGATCTACACTATAGGACACAAAGTTATAGGTTTGACCAGAGAAGCTCACAGAAGCTCCGTGCGTCAAATGCCCACCGGCAGCTAGATCCATCCCCATGACAGTATCACCAGGCTCAATCAGAGGCCATATAGGCAGCACAGTTTAGCCTGACTTCCTGAATGCGGTTGAACGTTTGCAAATTTAGCCCCAAAGATTTCTTTGGCCCGTTCGATCGCGAGACTTTCGACCACATCGACAACATCTGTCCCACCATAGTAACGACGACCAGGATAGCCTTCGGCATACTTATTTGTCAGAATAGACCCTTGAGCAGCCATCACTGCCTTTAGAGACAACATTTTCAGAAGCAATCAACTCAATATTGTTTTTGCTGACGCTCCTCTTCTTTAGCGATCGCATTCCATAGGGTCTGCATCATAGGCTTTGTAATCTTCTTTATCAAAAAAATCATAGGGTCTACTCCTTTATAAAAAAATTATTTTATGTACATTATCACTGAGGAAGTTTGATCATCCTCAAAGGAAAGCTCTGGCACTTGTGCAAGCAAATCAGCTTTGTGTAATCGAACCTTGCCGCAAAATCCTGGCCTTGGAACCAGAAATATCTAAGATAGTTGAATCTTGGCCAGTCAAAAATGTCATCATCCTCTATAGCCAGGAACCACTGATCAAATTCGTTTTACAATAGCCTCATACTTTAGTTCCACTAGCATGACCTGAAAGATTGTGCAGAGGGACCAACCAAAGGACCGTGTTTACGAATTAAATCCAATGTCTTTTGGGATGAGCTGGTATCCGAAAGCCAACTGTATCAATCCTGAATGAATCCAGCCAGGTACCTTTTCGTTGCCTGAAGAATAATGGTCAGATGGACCTGGTAAAAAAAGTGAATCAACCAGTTTTGTTAAATAACTAGGTTGATTTTTTTCGAATAAAAGTCGAATTTCTTCTTCGTCGGCTACATTTAAAGTTTCAGAGGCCTTGTCTCTCGGTCTACGTTTTTAATTCGTATATATAATCGACTGCCTCTTGATTTCAAAGCTTTGGCAAAAATACCATAGACTGTCTCAGTTGGCAGAATAACTGCACGTCCAGCTTCTAATTCTTTCTCAATGTAGATCCATTGTCAACTACTACCATTCTATCTTGTCTAAATTGGTCTTTCAGAACTCGAACTCGTTTGTTAGGAAACGCCTTTCTTGAAAGAGCTCTTTTACTTTGCTACCTTGCTTATAGCCGATCTCTAGATAGATCTTTCCATCTGGTGTTAAAGACACTTGGTGCCTGCTGAGCAATCTTTTCGTAGATAGCATATCCATCACGATCCGCAAAAAGAGCTAAGTGGGGTTCAGAGGCTAAAACATTGGCTCCGACTTCTTCTACATCATCATGGGAGATATAAGGAGGGTTGGACACAATCAGGTCATAGGGACCTGGTAGCTGCTCCAAAACATCTGACGACTCAAATGAAAGGATCTGCTTCTAACTGCTTGGCATTTTCTTGAGCCAGGGCTAAAGCCTCTTCTGAGACATCACTAGCTTGAACCTGCCAGGTAGGTCTAGCAAGGGCTAGGCTAATAGCAATGGCCCCACTACCTGTTCCGATATCTAGAACTCGTAAGGCTTTCTCATCGTTTTCTTCAAGAATAAGAGCGACCAATTCTTCCGTTTCAGGTCGTGGAATCAGCACACGCTCATCAACTGTAAAAACTTGACCAAAAAATTCTGCGCTGCCAATAATATATTGGGCAGGGACGTGATGTTTCAGCTGCTCAAAGATGGATAGAAGCAAGGCCTGATCCTCTACTTTTACTTCTTTTTGCAAGGCAAGGACAAAGTCTGTAAAGGTCCAGTTTTTTAAAGCTCGATACGCGAAGGAGAGGCTTTCTGGTTCCTCTCCAATGGCTATTAATTCTTCTTCATACTGGGCTAATAATGGTCCCAACAACATTATTTGTTCAACTCTTCTAGTTTTTGTGTTTGATCATACAAGACCAAAGCATCGACCACTTCATCTAATTTACCAGATAAGATGGTATCCAGTTTTTGAAGGGTCAAGCCAATCCGGTGATCGGTCACACGGTTTTGAGGGAAGTTGTAAGTCCGGATCCGCTCTGAACGATCACCAGTACCGATGGTTGACTTCCGTTCAGCGTCTTGCTCGTCTTGGGCAATCTGAGCAAAGTGGTCAGCCACACGCGCACGGATGATCTTCATGGCTTTTTCACGGTTCTTCTGTTGCGTCCGTTCTTCCTGCATCTCTACCTTGATATTGGTTGGCAAGTGGACGATTCGAACGGCTGTAGCGACCTTATTGACGTTCTGTCCACCCGCACCAGATGCGTGGTAGATGTCAATCCGAAGGTCTTTTGGATCAATGTCATACTCGACTTCTTCGATTTCTGGCATGACCAGAACTGTTGCTGTAGAGGTATGGACACGACCCTGGCTTTCAGTTACAGGAACGCGTTGTACCCGGTGGGCACCAGATTCGTACTTGAGTTTCGAGTAGACTGATTGCCCAGAGACCATGGCTACGACTTCTTTGATCCCGCCAACGCCATTATAGGAAGCTTCCATGACTTCAAAGCGCCAGCCTTGGCTTTCCGCGTATTTTTGGTACATCTGCAAGAGGTCACCAGCAAACAACTGGGCTTCGTCTCCTCCTGCTGCTCCACGGATTTCCAAGATAATGTTCTTGTCATCGTTTGGATCTTTTGGAAGAAGTAAGATCTTCAATTTTTCTTCGTATTCTTCCTTTTCGGTCTTAGCATCCTTAAGTTCTTGCTTGGCCATTTCTTCCAAAGTCTGCATCGCCACCTGCTTCCTTGATCATTTCTTCAGCATCGACAATATTTTGAAGGACTTGTTTGTACTCTCGGTAAGCTGTCACCGTATCACGAGTAGAAGCTTCTTCTTTTGAAAGATCCATAAATCGTTTGGTATCAGAGACCACATCTGGGTCACTCAATAATTCTCCCTAACTCTTCATATCGGTCTTCCACAGCTTGTAGTTGATCATAGATATTCATGTTTGCTCCTTAATTCTTGGTTGTTAGATCATAGATTGCTACAATTTCGTCTTCTATGACTTCGCCAGTTTCTTTAAATCCATAATGGAGATAGCAAGATCTCGCTTGATTATTTTCCGGTTCATAAGATAACCAAAGACTTGTTGCTTTTCCAGCTGGCTCTGTTCGAACAAAGTCAATGACTGCATCCATAGTCGGTTTAAAATAGCCTAAACCTTGAAATCGTTTATCGATCATAAAACGAAATAACAAGTAATTTCCCCTTACTGATCCCAATTTTTCCGGTCATAGGCAATCATAACAAAACCAACTAATACTTCCTTATCATAAACTGCTAAGGGAGCTATAAAATCACCATTTTTATCATATACATAGGCTTCAGCTAAACTAATGGAATTGGATGCAATAAAATTCCTTTGGTTTGGATGAACTTCTAGATTTAAAAACGTCAAAATAATTCTCTATTGTAATATCTTTTAAACAAATAGACATTATTAGCCTCTCTAAAAACGTTCTAGACTCTTTCAGTTGGTATGTCTGGATTAAAATAATGTTTACGGCAAACGGAGATATAGGTCTCGTGTCCACCGATCTGGATCTGCTCTCCATCGTAGAACAGGTTTACCCGCTTGGGTACGCAAGACCATGGTTGCCTTTTGCGAGAACAGTATTGACAGATGGTCTTTGATCTCTTCGATCTTGTCCGCTAGCAAGAGCAGATGTTTGGAACCCTTCAAAGAGTTCATTTCGGAAATCATTCTTTTGAGGCCAAAAGCCATTACCGGGCACATCCAGTTCATCGACGACTCTTGCCAAGATCATAGACATGGTGACGTTTCAAAAAAACTGAGCTTCATCGATCAAGACACAGTAGGGTTTGATTGCTTGCAGACTTTGATATAAGCCGAAAGATATCAGTATCGTCTTCAATTGCAATAGCTTCCCGTTTCATACCGATCCGGCTAGAAACCACTCCAAACTCCATCTCGTGTATCGATTGCTGAGGTCATGATGACGACGCTCTTGCCTTGCTCTTCATAATTATGGGCCACCTTCAAAATCTCAATGGTCTTTCCCCTGAGTTCATGGTCCCATATTTATAATATAATTGTGCCATTTTTCCTTTCTGATCTCTCTAAAATGTGTTTCATTATCATTTTACCATAATTTTGCTGAGCTTTGTATCCCAAAATGTGATAAAATAATCCTATAAAAATATTTAGGAGGTGGCCTTATGCCATTTGTACGAATTGACTTATTTGAAGGACGCACCTTGGAACAAAAAGAAAGCCTTGGCCAAGGAAGTGACCAAAGCTGTTGTCCGCAATACTGGCGCTCCTCAGTCAGCTGTCCACGTCATCATTAATGATATGCCTGAAGGAACCTACTTCCCTCAAGGTGAAATGCGTACGAAATAAACAAAATCTACCAGATGAATTTTTCTGGTAGATTTTGTTAGGATACTAGTATTTTTGAATCTGCCAGAGCCGAAGCTGGTAACAGAAAGCACTGACGACAATACTAGAGATCAACCCAATCCAGTAGGCATAGGGACCTAGATTGGTGATATGATCTAAAAAGATACCTAAAGGAATGGAGACACACCAGTAGCTAAAAACTCCAAGTAAGAAAGGAACGGTTGTATCCTTGTAGCCCCGCAAAATCCCTTTGAAGAGGTGCTGCAACTGTATCAGCAATTTGGAAAAAGCAGACTATAGGTCAAAAAGATGGCAGTCTGGTGGATAAAATCAGGATCAGTTCCGTAGAGACCAGCCACTTGATAGCGATAAAAATAAAGAAAAGCAAGGGTAAAGAAGGCAAAACCAAAGGCTGTCCAGCGTCCAATCCGGCAATATTGGCGGACCACATCAGGCCTTCCAGCGCCAATCTCGTAGGATACAATAATGGCCATAGTATTGGAGATGCTCGCTGGGAAAGCATACATAAGGGTTGAGAAGTTCATAGCAGACTGGTGACTGGCAATAGTCAAAGATGGGAATTTGGCCATAAGCAAGCCCACTACAGAAAAGATGATCACTTCTGCAAACACGATCCCTCCGATGGGAAGACCTAGGCGAATCGTCTCTTTCATTTCTTTGAGATTGAAAGGTTGGATCTTCCATAGCTGGTAGATCGCCACTTTAGGATGCTTGAAAAGAATCAAAAAAAGCGATGAGGAGGAGGACCCAGTAGGCCAAGGAGGTTCCTAGTCCTGCTCCTGCTCCTCCTAGCTCTGGCAAACCAAAGGCTCCATAGATCAACATGTAATTAAAACAAGCATTTAGAGGTAATAAAAGCAACATGAGATACATGGACAAACGAGTAAGCCCCAATGTATCGAGCAAGGAACGCACCACGCTAAAGAGTAAGAGTGGTAAAATTCCAAAAGAGAAAGGCTAAATAATGAGTTGCAATCCCCGCTACTACACTTTCTAAACCAATCTTTCCTAAGATGATTGGGGGCAACAAATAGGACAAAAAGCGATCAATAAAGCAGCCATCATGAAGGATAGATAAATGAATTGATAAAAAAATCAGAAGCGATTCGTTTTTTATTTCCCTGTCCTAAATGATGCCCAATAATCGGCGTTAAAGCGGAGACAATCCCTGTTAAAAAGGTAAAAAATGGGTTCCATAGACTAGTGGCAGTCGATACTCCAGCCAAGTCCAAGGTATTGTATTGTCCCGTCATGGCTGTATCGACAAAACTGGCTGAATAATTGGCCAATTGGTAGATTAAAATCGGCAAAAAAATAGACTGACAAACAAGCGCAGACGCTCTTTAAACTGATGGGTTACATACATGGCTCTGACTCTCTTCTGATCAAGTTGAATTTATCCTCCTTCCACTCTACTATATGTTTCCTTAAAAGTCAAAAAAACCGAAGATCCAAGGACCTCCGGTAAATTTGAGATAATTATTTATTGCGGTTTAAAATAGCGTTGAGTACGATCGCTAAGACACTGGCAACGACAATTCCGTTTGCAAAGAACATTTGGAATCCTGTTGGAAGGCCATTAAAGAGGGTACTGTTGTTCAAGCCAACCCCTGCAGCAATCGATACAGCAGCAATCAAGAAATTGTGTTCATTGTGTTCAAAATCGACACGTGCAAGGATCTGCATCCCTTGAATAGATACAAAACCAAACATGACCAGCATAGCTCCACCAAGGACTGGGCTTGGGATGATTTGTGCCAAAGCTCCAAACTTAGGAAGGAGACCAAGAAGAACGAGGAAAGCAGCCGCGTAATAGATTGGAAGACGGGTCTTGATACCAGACAATTTCACCAAGCCAACGTTTTGAGAAAATCCAGTGTAAGGGAAGGTATTAAAGATACCACCGAGAAGAACGGCCAACCCTTCAGCACGATAACCATTACGGAGGCGCGTGCTGTCAATCGGATCTTTGGTGATATCTGAAAGGGCGAGATAAACACCTGTTGACTCCACCATTGAAACTGTTGCGATAATACACATCATCAAGATTGAGGTGATTTCAAACTTAGGCGCTCCAAAGAAGAAAGGCGTTGGAACATGAAGAATGGGTGCTTGATCTACAGGTGTGAAATCCACCAAGCCCATAGATGCTGCAATGGCAGTTCCTACAATCAATCCAATCAAGATAGAGATGGACTTGATAAAGCCAGTCGTATAGATGTTGACCACCAGAATGATGAGAATGGTGATCACGGCTAAAATCAGACTTTGCACTGTTGGTTTGGCTGCGTTATTCCCCATATTCCCAATCGCAACGGAATCAAAGTCAAACCAATGGTCGTAATGACAGATCCCGTCACAATGGATGGGAAGAGGTTGGCGATCTTAGAGAAGAAGCCTGAGACAAGGATGACATAAATCCCTGAGACAATCAAGGCACCAAACATGGCCCCACTACCATGGCTAGCCCCGATCATGCTAAGAGGTGCTACCGACTGGAAGGCAACCCCAAGGACCACTGGAAGACCGATCCCAAAGTACTTATTGAGCTGAACTTGAAGGAAAGTTGCTACCCCACACATGAAGATATCTGTAGAGATGAGGTAGGTCAGCTGATGAGCGTTATAGCCCAAAGCCCCCGCGATCATGATCGGCACCAAAATAGATCCCGAATACATGGCTAATAAATGTTGTAAGCCTAAAACGGCCGCCTGTGAATGGCTTTCTTGTTTTTGCATTAGATGTCTGCCTCCTTAAATACAACCTGACCATTTTCAAAACGGTCCAAACGTGCGAGGGATACAACTGGATATCCCAACTCTTCTAACAATCCCCGACCATCTTGGAAAGATTTCTCAATCACAATTCCAATAGCTTCCACTTTAGCACCAGCTTGTTCAATGATCTGAATCAATCCCTTAGCTGCTTGGCCATTGGCAAGGAAATCGTCAATGATCAAAACCTTATCCGATGGATCCAAGAATTTACCAGCAATTGAAACCGTGCTGGTGACTTGCTTGGTAAAGGAATAAACCTCAGCCGTCAAGATCCCTTCGTTCATGGTGATGTTTTTCGCCTTCTTAGCAAAGATCATGGGAACATCTAGCGCTTCTGCTACATAAAGGGCTGGTGCAATTCCAGATGCTTCAATGGTCACGACTTTAGTAATACCAGCATCTTTAAACCGATCCGCAAAGGTCTGGCCAATTTCTTTCATGAGTTTAAAATCCACTTGGTGGGTTAAAAAGGAGTCCACCTTGAGGATATTCTCACCTAAAACGTTACCATCTTTTAAGATGCGTTCTTCAAGTAATTTCATACTTCCTCCTACTTTCTATAAAATCCCTTACTTATTCACGGAACACAAAAAGGCCTGCAAAGCAAGCCTTGAACATCCTCTAGCATAAGGATTTATCCCGACTTACTTATTGTTAGGTGTTCCGGCACCTTGTAGAAACATCACGCCTATTCGTGAAATAAATAAGTAATTCAATTAGTGTGCGTCGCCATTCCAGATAGAATTCTTAACGATCACATAGTCAACATGTTTCAAATCTGCTAATTTCCGGCCTCCAGCATACGAGATCGAACTTTGCAAATCTTGCTCCATTTCTGTCAAAGTGTCTTGTAGATGACCCTTGGCAGGCAATAAAATCTTCTTGCCTTCGACATTCTTATAAGCGCCTTTTTGGTACTCTGAAGCAGATCCATAGTACTCTTTGAAGGACTCCCCATCAATTTCTACCGTTTTCCCAGGACTTTCGATATGGCCTGCAAAGAAGAGAACCGATCATGACCATAGATGCCCCAAAACGAATCGATTTAGCAATATCACCGTGGGTCCGAATCCCACCATCCGCAATGATTGGTTTTCGAGCCGCTTTTGAGCACCAGCGAAGGGCCGCTAATTGCCAACCTCCTGTACCAAACCCAGTCTTCACTTTCGTGATACAAACCTTACCAGGCCCAATACCGACCTTAGTCGCATCAGCACCCGCATTTTCCAATTCACGAACAGCCTCAGGTGTTCCGACATTTCCAGCAATAACAAAGGTCTCTGGTAATTCTTTTTGATGTGTTGAATCATTCGAATGACGCTATCCGCATGACCGTGTGCGATATCAATGGTGATGTACTCAGGCGCATCTGCCTTCAATTGACTCACAAAGTCATATTCGTATTCCTTAACGCCGACCGAAATAGAAGCAATCAAACCTTGATCGTGCATGCGTTTGACAAAAGGAATCCGACCCGCTTCATCAAAACGGTGCATGATATAGAAATAACCACCACGCGCCAACTGTTCTGCTACATTCTCATCCAAGATCGTCTGCATATTAGCAGGAACGACTGGAAGCTTGAAGGTATGTTTTCCGAATTGAACGGTTGTGTCTGCTTCAGACCGGCTATTGATGATACATTTGTTGGGAATCAACTGGATATCTTCATAGTCGAAAAATAGGAAATTCATTTAACATCGATTGAAAAATCTCTTTTTCTAAAAATTGACCTACCTATGCGCAAGCGCATCGCTACGTCTCTTGACGTTTCCTTGATTGATTATACCAAAGATACGGACTTAATGCAACGAGGATGATTTTATATGAAATAACGTTCGGAAATTATAAAGTAAAAACCTGTTCCAAAAAGTGAAACAGGTGTTATTTATGAACGTTTCGGAGCCAATTGTTGATTTCACTAGCGACAGCTTGTGGAGCTTCCGTATACAATTCATGCCCCAAACCTTCCAGCAAGACTTTCTTGATAGGGGGATCTACGTGAGTCAGAGCTTCTTTTCTCCATTCCGGCTCTTCTTGGTAGCAAGGCCCGATAAAGAGAACAGGCTTGTCCGCAACAGTAATCTGGTCAGCCTTGATGCTACGTCTCAAGCGCAATAAGGCCAAGACTTTTTCTAGATCCAGATTTAATTCATACCGTTCACTCGCTGGATTCCAGCGATAGCTAACCTCTACTGCTTTACGTGTCATAGGGCTTGGAACCACTTCATCACCGAGTTCTGCTAACACAGCCTCCTCTAAAGTCGCAAAGACGTGCTGCTGCATGAAGGACGATGTGCCCTCTAGTTCTTCCTCCAAAGGAAGGATCTTTTCCATATCCAGGTAGCCCCCATCCAAGAGAATCAGAGCCTGGATCTGAGGGAACTCAGCAGCCAGATAACGAGCCAAATCTCCACCCAAGGAATGCCCCAATAAACAGATCTCTTCATCTTGTCCAATCTGACCTTGAAACCAAGCACGAAGATCTTTTTCTGTCGGAATCATTTCTCTGTAGGGATCTAGAAAGGTTATAGAAAAGCCGAGCTCATCGGTAAGCGGAGCTAGATGGTAGCTATTGCTACCTAGGCCACCAATAAAATAATACTTCATTGTTTCTTCCTAACTATTAACATTCTAAAAACTATAAATGATCTCGATGGTTTTCGTACCACAACTCTAGATGAATATCTGATACCTGTATTATACAAATACTTGCATCATCAATACAATTTTTCTACACTTCAATCATTTTTGACTCCCCTGATAGTCCTCCAGCAAAGGGAAGTAAATCTGCTCTCCAAGGAAATTTTTTTGTCAACTCTATACACGAAGTTACCCCTGAACGCTCATCTACATATGCCCCAGCGTTTAAAAGAGCCTTGTATAAAGGAAGTAAATCTTCAGTAGAGGCTTTTAATGTCGCAATTGCATATGATAAAGGTGTTCCACCGTGAGAATCCTTCACATTCACATCTGCTCCATTTTGTATAAGTAATTCTGCTCCTTTGAAGAGATATTTAAGTTCAGCAGACCAATTTGCTTTTGCAGAACCCAATAGTAAATGAAAGGCAGTGCTCTTATTTTTTGATTGATGATTTACATCAATTCCTTGATGAATCAGATATTCTGCGATTTGCATTCTATCAGAAAAATTACTAGATTCCGTAAATAGTAACTCTAACATAGAAAGTTTATCATTTGTGAATTCTTGATGTATTTCTCCATTATAGTATTTCTGAAACGATTTTAAATCTGCATTTCTAATAGACGACTCTAAATCATAAACTCTCATTCTTTTCCACCTTTTTTTATTTTTTTAATCATACTTTCTATCCCTTTGAAAAAGAATTTCTGAAATAGCTTCTGGATAGCCTTCATAGCCATTCTGTTCTGAAAGGGCATCAATGATATTTCTAATTTGACCGTCTAATATAATGGTTACTGCAGGAATGAGTTCATCTGAACCTTCTTTTTTTAAACATCTCTTGCATAATTGATACTTTGTTACTCATATTTGCTCCAATCTGATTTCAAATTTTTTTCTCTTTATTTCTTTCCCGATGTGTCATGATATCAGCGAATCGTGTTGTGATTGGCAAACGGCTATCTTTTTGTAACAAATTCTAAAAACAAATTCCCGAGTCGTTTCCAGATCAATCCAATTCCCACAAGAAATATAGATTGGTTTGACATCTTGATGAGTCCGTAAAACTTGCCCATAAATTTCACCGTCTTTTTACAATATTTGTATAAGCTCCCTCAAGATTTTCAGGGACAGTATATTGCGCCCCATCAATATGGTAATAGTTTTTAGCGACGCCAATCGTTGGCTTATTCAAGTAGAAAGAAGCGTGTGTCGCTATCCCCATATTGCGTGGATGCAAATATCCATTTCCATCAAACATATACAAATCTGGTATAACACCTAAAAAGTTTTACTGCCTCTAAAATCAAAGGTAACTCTCGAAAAGCTAAATAACTAGGAAGATAAGGAACATGGATTTCGTCAGAGTAACTCACTTCCTCCAACACTTCCATAGTTTTACGGTCGATGACAACGATACATGCAACACCGTATTCCTTATCTCCTTCTTTCCAATAAGCAAGATCCACTCCTGCCACATATTGGATATCAGAAGGTATGAAACGATTTGTTAAATCAATCTGAGATCTCAAGCGATTTTGTTCTACTTTCAAAGTCATGTCTCGTTTCGATAAATCAACACCCCACTTCTTTTGCTCTCTCAAAAATCTGCCCTCAGTCGGTTCTAATTTTTCATCGATAATATGGCCAGCCTCATCGTACTCAATATAAGTTACTCTTGCCCCTAAAACACAATATGTCTGTGATTTTAATGCGCCGTTTTCATAGTATTTCTTTTGAAGCCCATCAGCTGCACCGCAATCTTGAGGATTGATGCTTTCAATATTTCCATTAGGATAAAACCATACACTCATTCCATGACGGAAGCCATCTTTAATATAACCATAATACTCTAATTTACCATCTGGGTATAAATCATAAGCTAAACCTGTATATGGAACTTCTTCTCCAGATTCATTCTCAGAAACAATCTGTTCACAATACCATCCACCCCAATCAAGCTCTTCTTCAAAAACAAACACCATTTTGAAGCACTTCTTCTTTTGTTAAAATCTTATCTTCCATCATTTTTCAACCTCAGAGTTCATTTTACAGAGTTCCTTCCGCAACCAAATCATAAGGGAAAATACGGAAGCCCTTCTAACTGTTTGTAGTCCAAACCCTTGAGTTTGCAGAGAGCCCCCGACTCAAAGGACCAGTAGCCATAATAATTATCAATATTCTCTTTATGCAAATCATACCAACCAGTATCCCGATGTCCAGGATACCATTTCTTAGTTACATATTCTTTGAGCAGTTTGAGAGCCTGATCAGAATTCTCTTCTTCAATAATTTTTCCGAGTAAAGCCATAAGGTCTTGGGAAATTATAGTTTATCGAATCGACCACTATGGATGACGAGATTGGATGAGGGTAATCGATCAAATAGTCTTCTGGATCATCTTTTTGACCAAATCTACTAACTGATCAAAAATCTCCTCATCAATCTCTAAAAAGAATTCCAATAAAGCGCCCTGAACCATTTGGAGATAGCCCGAATTGCTCTGCCAAACTGGAAGCAGGCTAGCAAAAATTTAATGTATTCCTCCTTAAACTTTTGCAATAGAATATCCCGCAGTGTAAGTGGCTAGCATTTTCTTTTCTTGATAAATTGATATATCTTCTTGAGTTAGTTTAATTACTTCGTCAGTTGGACGTTTATAAGGATTAATTCTTGGTTAAGTTAGTCTAACTCTTGTAGCCATTCGTTAATCATCATTACATTAAATTTAATTAATTCATTGATTTTTTTCTTCTATAAATATATTATCTCTTTTCATAGTTTTTCAACCTCAGAGTTCATTTTATAGAGTTCCTTCTGCAGCAAATCATATGGAAAATACGGAAGTCCTTCTAACTGTTTGTAGTCCAACCCCTTGTGTTTGCAGAGCGCCTGATTCAAAGGACCAGTAACCATAATAATTATCAATATTCTCTTTATGCAAATCATACCAACCAGTATCCCGATGTCCAGGATACCATTTCTTAGTCACATATTCTTTGAGAAGTTTAAGTGCCTGTTCAGAATTCTCTTCTTCAATGATTTTTCTGGTAAAACCATAGGGGTCTTGGAAAATTATAGTTTACCCGAATTGTCACTCTGGATGACGTGATTGAATCAAGTAATCTATCAAATAATCCTCTGGATCATCTTTTTGGACCAAGTCTACTAACTGATCAAAAATCTCCTCATCAATCTCTAACAGAACCCCAATAGAAAGAGCCCGAACCATTTGGAGATAGCCAGAATTGCTCTGCCAAAACCGGAAGAAGGCTATTAACAAAAATTAATATATTCCTCCTTAAAAATCTTCAATAGGATAACCTGCTGTATAGGTAGCTACTAGAACTTTTTCAGTTAATACTTTAATTGTCCTCTTTGTATTTGCAATAACTTTTGTCATTTGTTAGCTTATATCTTTGAACTCCTTCCTCCGTATCCTTAATTAAACTCTTTATCGCTTTTCATTTATTTGTTTTTCAAAATTAATTAACTTTTGTATTCTATCACTCGTTGTTATTTCATCCCTTAAAATCATATTTTTTTCTCCTATGGAATTATACGTGCTTCATACAATTGATTCGTAGTCCATCTTAAATTTTTCATCTTCCGCAACCAAATCATATGGAAAAATACGGAAATCCTTCTAATTGTTTATAATCTAAGCCCTTAATCTTGCAGAGCGCGCCTGATTCAAAGGACCAATAGCCATAATAATTATCAATGTTGCGCTTATGCAAATCATACCAGCCTTCGTCTCTACATCCCTGATACCATTTTCTAGTCAAGTATTCTTTCAAGAGAGATACAGCCTGTTCAGAATTCTCTTCTTCAATAATTTTTCCGCGTAAAGCCATAAGGTCTTGGGAAATTATAGTTTATCCGAATCGTCCACTCTGGATGACGAGACTGGATGAGGGTAATCGATCAAATAGTCCTCTGGATCATCTCTCCTACCAAATCTACCAATTTATCAAAAGTCGTTTCATCAACCTCTAACAAAATACCAATGGAAAGAGCCCAGAGCATCTCATCATAACCTGAATTACTTTTGCCAAAACAGGGACAAGGCTTTCGACAAAGTTGATGTACTCTTCTTTGACTTTTTGAGCGGGTAACCAGCGGTATAGGTAGCTACTAGCAATTCTTCCGTTAATACTTTAATTGTACTCTTTGTATTCGCAATAACTTTATCATTTGTTAGCTTGTATCTTTGAATTCCTTCCTCCGTATCCTTCATTAAACTCTTAATTTTTATTTCGTTTTTCATCTATGAGGTTTTTTTCAAAATCAATTAGCCTTAATATTCTATCTTTTTGTAGTTAACGTATCTCTAAAAAGTCATTTATTATCCTTATATTTTCTTCTTCGGTCTACTGGTAAATCCTTTCTACGACGTAGAATAGTTACTTCGCTAATAGGGATTTTTTTCCTGAAGCATACATGGTCTGGCCGTATTTATCATCCATTAATACCGCATCATCAGCTAAATTGTTTTCAATTAGAAATTCTTTATTAAAAACTAAGAGTCGCACATAAGAATCGGGTGCTGTAAAATCATCATCTCCATGTTTGTGACCAGCAATTGTAAATTCATGATCTTTATACAAAAACACGATCATAAACCGAATACCTCTGACTAACCTCACTATAAAGGCGCAAGCTTCCGTATACGCCTTCTTCTACTTCATCTTCAAAGTTACTATAGGGAACATAGCCTTCTTCCAACATTGCTGGATCTTTCGAAAGCAGGATATAATCATTTATATAATTCACAAAATTAGAGTATACTTTGTTTTTGATAAACGAGAAATTCTTTACGCATACTAACTCTCCACTTGTTTTTATACTATCGCTTGAAATTTCAAATTCGGTCATCTGATCATGATCACTCACGATAACACCGTTGAAAAAAATAGAACCATATAAAAGCACAATCGGTACAATTAAGAATAGCCTTAATTGGACAAAATAAACAAATAAAAAAACATTGGAAGAATGAAAAACGAGAAATAACATTCCATAACCCAAGCCTTTTTGAAATATTCGTTTCTTCATTACCAAAAATCCACTCCTTCTTTCGTTACTTTTAATGGGGTCAGTGTTTTTAACTCTACCAATATACTTTAAATCCGCCTTTTTCCCTTTTAGAAAGGCTTTTTAATTTCATTTTCCTAAACACAGCAACAAAAAATAAATGAGACGGTCACCGCAAAAAGCCAAAGATAGTAAATTTACCATACCTTGAAGATAGTTTGTCGCTTTAATCGTAGGGGCCTAACCATAATTGATACGGGTGAGTAAACGAATGAGTGCAGCGATCACAACAGTTGCTCCAAGGTATGATAGACCCTTACTGCTTTTTACGTTTTGGTTAAGTGTATGTTCGCTAAATGAATAGTTTGTTTGATAAATGGCAAAGGACTTCCTAGTAGACAGACTCAGTTTCTTTTGTACTAAGTACTCTTGATGTTGGTCTGTCACAATCAAATACCATCCTTTTGAAGCGACTGCTCATTTAAGGAAATAAGGAAATATTGTAGACGTGACCATTAATTTTTCTTTACGAACTATGAAAAACAACCTTTCGATGCCTTATGAGCAATCGACTTTTTCAAGTCGCCTGTAGATAAAAACAATATAATAGGTATCTTCTTTATAATCTCCTAAACAAAAGTAGGGATTTATAGGTATACTTCATTACTTCTCCTTGTTCTCTGCAACGGCTTTCTTTCGGCCTTAACATTTTTTTACAGCCCTTTACATAGACCCTAAACAACTTAACCGTTAATCTATTCCCTACTATCATACCGAAATACAGTTTGAAGTTCAAGTTAGTCACTAGCTAGAGGGATTAGATACACAAAAAGAGACCCTTGAAGTCCCCTTATGTTTGATCCTATCTGAATGAATAAGAAAAAAATCCACTCACTTGGGGTGAAATGGATTGTTTCTTTATTAACGGTTCAACAAGAAATTGAACAATTTTTCGACAATTTTTACGACCAACCAGCATAAGAATCCGATATAGCTGAAATAGAAAATGAGTGACAAAATCGTAATAATCATGGTTTCCTCCTTCGTCGATTGCAAGTACTTGTCTTATTATACCTTTTTATGCAATCGAACTCAATAGAATTTTGAAAATTGTCTGATTATTCTTTTTCTTCTTTAGCTTCTTTGGTATCTTGATCGGCTTCTTCACTGCCTTTATTGACAGCAGTCTTAAACTCAGCAAACATTTTGCCGATGGACTGACCTAACTCTGGCAGGCGTTTTGGTCCAAAAATCAAGAGGGCGCCCAGGATGATGATGATCAAACCTGGTGCTCCAATATCACGTAAAATTCCCATTAGTTTCTCCTTTTTCTTAAATAGATGACTTTACTGATGGCGACACTGACTTCAAACAAGAGGATCAAAGGGAGTGTCATAGCCAAGTCACTGATAAAGTCTGCAGGGGTTAGCACGACGGCTAAGACCAGCAGGACAAAGTAAGCATATCGTCGGTAGGTTATTAAAAACAGTGGTGTCAAGAGCCCAATCGAGGTCAGAAAAGCGACCAAAACTGGTAACTCGAACAAGACCCCTAAGGGCAAGGTGGTGTGCCATAAGAAGGTTAAATAATTTTGTGCCGTCAATTGGGTATCAAACAACCCTTCTCCCAAGCGCATCAAGACCTCTAAAATAGCTGGACTGACAAAGAAATAACCAAATGCAAGCCCCAGTACAAAGCAAATAAAGCTAGCTGGAATGTAGGCAAAGACTGCACGCGCCTCCTTTTCCTTCAAAGCCGGCCTTACAAATTGCCAAATCTGGTAGACAATAAAGGGCAAGGTCAGGCTAAAGGCTGTGAGATTGGCCAGCGATACATAGATCCAGAGGATATCATTCGGTCCCAGTACCAGCAGTTTTTGATGCAGGCTAGCCGTCAAGGCTTGGTAGAGCTCTCCACCAAATACAAAAGCCACCAGAAAGACGATAATATAACATAAGACCACTGCGATCAATCGTTTTCGAAATTCGACCAAATGTTCAACAATGGTCATTTCATCTGCTTTACTCTTTGCCATGTTGTCTCACCGTAACGAGTGCGATCAAGGCCACAAAGATACCTTGAGGAAGAAGAACTTCCCAGCTTGGATAGATGCCCGCCCAATCGATGGTTGGAAGTCCATTGATCAAATGGCTAGGCAGGATATTGGTCAACTGAAGGGCGTGGATGCTGACACCGAGCATCTTGAAGGCCAAGGCGTAAATCAACCACGTCAAAATGAAAAAGATTCGATGAGGTTGGATAGCTTGACTAGCCTTAGTCATGGCCACTGCAATGATGATGAGAACAGCTATAGCAAGCCCGATTCCCAGTAAGAAATTCGCGGTCGTAATCCGCGGAATGATCCCGACATAAAAGAGAATAGTCTCAGCTCCTTCACGAAAGACTGCTAAGAAACTGAGGGCAAACATCGAGACAAAGCTTCCTGTAGCCGTCACTGTCTTCATTTGACGGTCCATAAAGGCATTCCACTGTTTGACAGAGGACTTGCTGTGGAGCCAAATTCCGATGAGAATCATCATGACCACAGCAAAAATCCCAACGCCACCTTCAATGATTTCCCGGTTAGACCCCGAAGTAACGGCTGGAAATGCTACTTGCAAAACAAGAGCGATCGCTGCACTGGCAAGAACACCAGCAATAGCTCCTCCGTAGACCCATTTAAGGCCCTTCCTCATCTTAGCGGCCTTAAGGGTCGTCACAAGCGCCATGACGATCAGAAGCGCTTCTACTCCTTCACGCAGAAGAATCAACATGGCATCAAAAGCGTTGTAAGAAGCTGTCGTATCAATCGCAGACAGGTCTCTGATCAAGGCCTGTAATTTCTCTTGATAGGCTTTTTCTTTCCCCTTGACCATAATAACAGGGGATTCACTTTCTACGCGCGTGTAGAGACTGGGATTGGTCGTGCTAACATCCCCCTCGATGATTGGCCAGATCGTGATGAACTGCTTCATAGTCGTTGCGGCAGGTTTTTCATCCCCGGCTTGGAATTGGCTTTGCGCCTTTTCCAAAAGCTTGATCCCATCGTTCAGCGTCAAATCCGTACTGGCACTGCTAATGGCTTCTCCTTTTACAAAGGCATCAATCTCATTTTTGAGGTCATCATAAGAGGACTGGATGTTGGTAAAATCGGTAGGCTCTGTTTCAATACTACTGCGTAAGAGTGAAATGGCCGTCTCGATTTTGCCATAGTAGGCTGTGCTGTGATCTCTTACCACCGCTTCGTTTCGGGTCCAGGTGTTATTAAGATCTGCATAGGTTTGACGGGTTTTATCCAGATCCTTAGCTGTAATAGACTCTTGTAGGTTCTTAAAATAAGGAGCGAGGCGACTCACGAGTTTGTCTTTTTCCGCCTCTAAATCGACCGGATTTTGCTCTTTTTCAAAAGCTAGCAAGGCTGATGAGATCTTGGTGAGATCCTCTTTTCTTACCTCCCCTTTTATAGCTAAGGCTTGGCTAACTTTTTTCCCTGCCTTGGAATCATGGTGGTCTTTGGATTCAAAGTCAGCCTGAATCTCAGCAATCAATTCCTTGGCCTTTTTCTGGTCCTTATTTTGTACAGCGGTTGTTGCATCTGTGATCTTGATAAAGAGACCGCTATAAGATTCCGCAGCCACTGGATGAGTCCAGAACAAGGCAAGAAGGCCTAACAAGATCAAAAGTTTATTCAAAGAGTGCTTGACCAAGATAGCCTCCTTTCTCTACGCCTGAAAAGCAAGCAAAGAGTCCGCTTCCGATATGGGTGATGTACTCGTTCATTTTATCCACTGCACCTAGATTGGTTTGGATTTTAACAAAACTGTTTGGATCTTTTTGAAAGGCGATAAAAATCAAACCTGCATCAAATTGCCCAGTCTGTTCATTGATGCCATCCGAATAGGAATAGGAACGCCGTAAAATCGGACGATCCACTTCTTTGGCCAAACGGACATGTGAATCTACTGGTAGTTTAGATAAATCCACTTCATCAAATTCGTTGGTTTTCCCAAATGGAGCGCCTGACTCCTTGTAGCGACCAAAGGTGTTTTCTTGCTCCTGCAAATTGGTCCGGTCCCAAGTTTCCAAGTGCATTTGGACTAGGCGAAGAGCCATATAGGAACCACCCTTCATCCAGTCCTTGCTGTCAGTCCAGACGACCTTATCAAAGTCCTTCTCCGTCGTGACATTTGCTGTTCCATCTTTAAAGCCAAAGAGGTTACGCGGTGTTTCTTTTCGGTCACCAATCGCTGCAAAACCGGACTTGCTCCACTTCATGGTGATGGTATTGCGACCCTTGCGGATGAGATTTCGGACCGCATGAAAGGCTACTTGCTCATCGTCGGCACAGGCCTGAATGACGATATCGCCACCAGTGTATTTGTCCTGCAACTGCTCCTTTGGAAATGGAGGCAAATCACGAAAGAGCTTTGGACGTTTAGCTTCCAAGCCCAGTTTCTTGAGAAAGGTAGCCGAAACCCCAAACGTCAGGCTCAAGCGATAGGGATTGAGTCCTACTGTTTCACCTGTATCTGTTGGAGGCAAGAGGGCATTGGAACCATCTTTTTTGACCAATTCTCCTTCGACTAATTTACTACTATAATCAGTCCAGTCTTTAAAGAGCTGGATGACTTCTTTTTTGTCCGTCGTGTGAAGATCCAGCACCACCAAGTAGCAAGCCTTCTGCATGGCTGTCGTAATCCCGGCTTGATGCTTGCCATAAAAAGAGATGTCTTCATCCCCATCATAAGCTTTTTTACTGGAACTGTCTTGATTAGCGAAAAAAGCAGATGCACCAGAAAGGCCCAGTGCAATACCAGCCCCTCCAATACCTGCTTTTTTAAGAAATTCACGACGGTCCATTTTTTTATCTAAAAATTTTTCGTCAGCCATTTTTCTTATTTCCCATCTAAAATCACACCCATTTGAGACAAAGGTTCACCAAGTTTGGTCACCGCTTCAGCCAATTCCTTGGTATCTTCCTTGGTCAAATCTGTGTAAGACTTGTAATTTGTTTCATCAGTCATGTGTTTGTCCAATAAATCATTGACATTTTTGAATTCTGCTTCCAAGGTTTTAACCAACTTGGCATCTTTTTTCTCAATCAAAGGTTTAAAGAGAGAGAAAATCTTTTCAGCTCCTTCAATATTGGCACGGAAGTCGTACAGATCTGTATGAGAGAAGACTTCTTCTTCACCCGTGATCTTTTGCGTTGCCACTTCATTTAGCAGATCAACAGCCCCAGTTAGCATCACATCAGGAGTCACATCAACGGTTGCGATCTTAGCTTTCAACTCCTTGATATCGTTCAACAGTTGGTCTGCATATTTGTCAGTGCCATCTGTGGTATTGTTTTCCCAAAGGATACGCTCAATCCGGTGGAAACCTGACCAGCCATCTTCTGATTTATTTTCATCCACATAATCCACCAAACGGTAGTCGATTTTGACATCCGATTCTCCGAAGGTTTCAGCAATCGGTTCGGAGCGTTCATAGGCCATGCGGATCAAGGGATATTGTTTTTTAGCTTCTTCCAAATTCCCAGCTTTTAGGGTATCTCGGAAACCTTCTGTATCCTTGAGCAATTGGTCAATTTGCATTTCAACAAAGTCTTTGTATTCAGCTGTCGCATTGTCCAAGGTCTTCTGGTCAGCCTTTGACAACTGCACCGTTGAGCTGGTTTGCGTCTTTTGACTCGACTGTTTGCTAGTAGAATTCGCACACCCTGCTAAAAGAGCAACACTCAATAAGAGTAGACTATATTTTTTCATGAAAGACTTCTCCTCTTTTGTTCTTGGACTTATTTTACCAGAAGTTTTCTCATTTTTCAACAATTGTCTGAAAATTTAATAATAGAAAGACTTTTCTAAGAAACTGTCTTCTACAAAAGAATATCCTTGACACGTCCAATTTCAGATTCTTTCACCACCACAAAGATGCTATCACCTAGATACAAGCGGGTCGCACCATTGACCGTATAGCTCTTACCACTTCGCATTTGCGTAGTAATCAAAATATCTTGGGGGAGTTCGAGTTCATGAACTTGTTTCCCTGCAATCTTTTCGGATACAGGAATCTCAATCAAGGTCAACTCTCCTTCTTCTTGCGCCTTATCAGGTAAGAGTTGCTCCAGCATGGCTTCATAGACTGGTGCTCCATGGAAGAGATCCATGATCATGTAAGCCAGCAAGGTGACCATACCCAGTGGCATTAAACTACGAATATCACCGACCATCTCTGTTACCAAAATCATAGCGGTTAAAGGAGCTTTCGAAATAGCCCCAAAATACCCACTCATTCCTAAAATAATGAAGAGAGGTAATTGATTTTGGGAGATAAAGCCAATGTTTTGGAGGAAAGTTCCAACGATCGCGCCTAAAAGAGATCCTAAAGCTAGAATGGGCAAGAAAATTCCGCCAGGTAGACCACTACCATAGCTCAACATACTCCAGATAAAACGGATCATAAAATAGAGAAGGATCGATAGAACTGGATACGGTACTCGAGCTAAATCCAAAACCAATTGGTTCCCGCCACCAAGAATTTGTGGAAGGAAATAGCCGATTGGAATAATCGAGACAAAGGCAAATAAGGAAGAGTAATGAGAGGGAACATGAAAAATCTTTTCAAGTAAACGATACAATCGACCGATATTCAGCACCACTACTTCATAGACATAACCTGCTGCCCCCAAAAAGACTCCGAGAAAAAGGTAAATCCAGTACTGAGACAAATGGAGCGGCGGAATATTTTGCGGCATATGAAGTACGGGTGTTTGACCAAAGACATTGAGTGAAATAAAATTAGCAGTCAGACTAGCGGCCAAGGTCGAAATCCAAAAGAATCGAGAAAAATGATGGTAGACTTCTTCCACGACAAATAAAAGTCCTGCTATAGGTGCATTAAAGGCGGCTGCAAGGCCTGCAGCAGCTCCACTTGCAATCAAAGACCGCTCTTCAACTGGGCTGACCTTCAAATAATGGGCCACTCCTTTTCCACCCATAGCCCCTAATTGAATACTAGGACCTTCACGACCAAGCATCAAGCCACTTCCAATGGCTAATACACCTAGAATATACTTCTTCCACAAGGTATCCCACCAGCTCACCGCTAAGAGTCCCTTGAGCTCTGCTTCGACTTGAGGAATTCCTGATCCCTTGATATCCCGATTGGTGCGAATGAGGCGACCAGCAATCAGTACGATCACCCCGTACCCCAACAGCATCGCCAGCAAATATAGTGGTTGACCAGACATCTCCTTGTAGACGCCTTGAACAAAATTAAAAATATGTTCGATCAAAAAACGAAAACTTGAGACGACACAGCCCACAACGATCCCAACCAGAACACCTCTGACAATATGTGCCACAATCGAACTAGAGGCAAAACGAAATTCATTTTTTAAGGCTTCTTCTTTTTCAGACATTCCCTAACTCCTTCAAACTCTTATCCTATTCATTATACCTTATTTCACTGACCCTGCATACATGCAAAGACAGAAAAAAACAAAACTAGCACCGCTAGCTTTGTTTTTCATTCAGTCATTATTCAGCAGTTAAAGCTGCCATTGTGATGTAGTTATATGGTTTGTTGAAGTGTGGCAAGAAGAACAAGTCAGTCAAGGCTAACTTATCAATCGTCACATGTTCTTGAATTGCAAGTGAGAACATGTGGATAGCCATTGAGATGGCGCTATCACGTGATACCATTTGAGCTCCAAGAATTTTACGAGTGTCTTTATCATAGACAATCTTAATAGCAACTTCATGGTTATCATGTTTAATAAATTCAGGTTTTTGAAGGTCGTTAAAACCAGTTTCTCCAGCATTGAAGCCAGCAGCTTTTGCTTTTTCAAGTGTCAAACCAGTTGAAACCATGTGAAGACCGTAAATCGAAATACCGTTAGAACCTTGAACACCGATTCCTTCCAATTCATGACCGGTCGCATTGTAGGCACCAACAATACCTGAACGAACCGCATTAGATGCAAGTGCGATGTAGCTCATTTCACCACGTGCATTGTCATAGATAGTCGCACAGTCACCAACTGCATAGACACCTGGAAGTGACGTTTCTTGTTTCTTATCGACAAGGAAGGCACCGTTGCGGAAGAGTTCAATCTTACCATCTGCAAGAGCTGTATTTGGACGGAAACCAACAGCCAAGATGACCATGTCTACATCGAAGGTTTCTTTATCGGTTACAAGACGTTCTACCTTACCATCTCCTTCAACTGCTTGAACAGTTTGTCCAAGAGCCAAACGGATGTTGTGGTCTTCCAAGTTTTTCGCCATGATGTCTGTAAAATCTTTGTCATAGTAGCCGTTCAAGACAGTGTCCACGATATCCACCAAGACAACGTCTTTACCAAGACGTTCGAAAGCTTCAGCAAGTTCAACACCGATGTAACCACCACCAACTACGGCGATACGGTTCAAGTGTTTGCTGTTGTCTTTCAATTTTTCGATCACTTCTTCAGCGTTTTGGTACAGTTTAACGAATTGAAGATTTTCAAGAGTTGCTTTGAATTCGCGGTTACCAGGAACGATTTCAACTCCTTTAATTGGAGGAATGATTGGTGTTGATCCGGTCGCAAAGATTAATTTTTCATAAGATTCTTTGTGTTCTTTTCCATCAACTTCTGCAGTTACCACTTTGTTGTCATAGTCAATTGAAAGAACAGGAGAGTTCATGTAGACTTTTGCACCTTTTGCTTCCAATTTTTCTTTATCAGAGTAGAAGAGACCTTCTGGACCATCGATTTGCTCACCGATCCAAAGTGCCATCCCACATCCAAGGAATGAAATGTTTGAGTTTTGGTCAAAAACCACAATTTCATTTTCATTTCCAAAATTATCTAACATAGTGTTGATACAAGCTGTTCCGGCATGGTTTGCCCCTACAACAACGATTTTACTCATAGAATAAATCCTACCTTTAATTAAAATTTACTTCTTGAGTATATCATAAAAATGATATCGGTTACAAGATATTTGCTCAATATTTGTGATCTTTTCTTCAAACCTTCTGAAAGCTTCCTCTCACAGCTTTCATAAAATGTCAAATAATTTGTCCGAAAGGATTGTGAAAACGGTCTCTATTTGGTATACTGTAAGTAAGTGAAAATTGGAAAGGATAGATTTTTAGTGGACCTAAGTAGTCGATCCGAACGTCTGATGGGAACCACCATCACCGTTTCGATCTGTGACCCACAAGCGGATGAACTCCTTACGCATTGCTTTGAACTTCTTCGCTCCTACGAACATCGCTTCAGTGCTAATGATGCAAGTTCTGAACTCATGGAAATCAATCACCAAGCTGGTATTGCTCCTGTTCAAGTTCATCCAGATCTTTTTGAACTGATTGCATTAGGTACCTTGCATAGTCAAGCTAAAAATAGCCATTTAAACATTGCTATCGGCCCTCTGGTGCAAACCTGGCGGATCGGATTTTCAGATGCCAGACGGCCTGCACCAGAAGAAATCGAACAAGCGCTTTTAAAGATCGATCTCCAGCAGATTCAATTAGACCAAGAAAACTATACAGTCTTTTTGAAACGTCCTGGAATGAAGATCGACTTGGGAGCTTTAGCAAAAGGCTATAGCGCAGATCTAATTGCTACCTATCTGAGAGGTAAGGGAATCAAGGATGCCTTGATCGATCTTGGAGGAAATATCCTAACCGTCGGTCAACACCCCGTTAAACAACAGCCTTGGCGGATTGGTATTCAAAATCCAGTTGAAAAAAGAGGCCAGCACCTACTGGTCCTCTCAGTCAAGGACAAATCTGTTGTCACCTCTGGCATCTACGAGCGTCATTTAGAAGTCGACGGCCAGTCGTTTCACCATATCTTTGATAGCGTGACAGGCTATCCGGTTGAGACAGACTTAGCCAGTATCACCATTATATCTGATCGATCCGTAGACGGGGAGATATGGACTACCCGCCTGTTCGGGGACTCTCCTACTTCTATCCTCAACACTGTTGAATCACTTCCTGGTATAGAGACCTTATTGGTTTCACAATCAGGCAAGATCGCCTATACAAGTGGGCTTCAATCTTATTTATAATTCTGTTATCAGAAAGGAAATTTCCATGGTAAAACTTATTGCGATTGTGGGGACTAACTCCAAACGTTCTACAAACCGTCAACTGCTTCAATACATGCAAAAACATTTTGCTGATAAGGCTGAGATCGAATTGGTCGAAATTAAAGATATCCCTGTCTTTAACAAACCAGCCGACAAACAAGTACCTGACGCTGTCTTGGATATTGTTGCAAAAATTGAGGAGGCTGATGGAGTCATTATTGGGACTCCAGAATACGACCACTCTATTCCAGCGGTCTTGATGAGTGCTCTAGCTTGGCTCTCATACGGAGTCTTCCCATTGTTGAACAAACCAGTCATGATTACTGGGGCATCATACGGTACCTTGGGATCTTCACGCGCCCAACTCCAACTCCGTCAAATCTTAAATGCTCCAGAAATTAAAGCGACTGTTTTGCCAGATGAATTCTTGCTCTCTCATTCATTGCAAGCCTTTGATCAAAATGGAGACTTAGTAGATTTGGATGTTATTCAAAAATTAGATGCCATCTTCAATGATTTCCGTGTGTTTGTGAAAATCACAGACAAATTACGCCACGCCCAAGAATTGCTTCGCAAAGATGCTGAAGAATTTGACTGGGAAAACTTGTAAGATAGGAGACAGAAAAGAATGAAATTTGTAGGACTTGTAGGATCAAACTACGATCAATCATATAACCGTAAACTCTTGGAATTCATTCGCCGCCAATTTAAGATCAAATTTGAATTGGAAGTTCTTGAAATCGATGAAGTTCCAATGTTTAACCAAGATGAAAAATGGGACGAAAGTTTCCAATTACGTCTTTTGTACAATAAAATTACTCGAGCAGATGGTGTCATCATTGCTACTCCAGAGCACAACCATACGATCTCTGCTGCTCTTAAATCTGTTCTTGAATGGCTATCTTTTGAGGTGCATCCATTTGAAAACAAACCAGTCATGATCGTTGGTGCTTCCTACTATGATCAAGGGACATCACGTGCTCAGGTTCACCTCCGCAAGATCCTTGATGCTCCAGGTGTCAATGCTTATACTCTTCCAGGTAATGAATTCCTTCTTGGAAAAGCAAAAGAAGCTTTTGACGAAGATGGCAATATCATCAACGAAGGAACCGTCAAATTCCTCGAAACCTGCTTGGATAATTTTATGAAATACGTTGAGGTTGTATCCAAATTGAAAAAACCAAAACCAATTGAACCAGAAGATTTAGATTGTAATCATCCAATTGCTACAACTGTTACTGAGGTAGATCCGGATGATCCAGATTGGGTTGAAAAAGTAGCTGAACTTACAGGTGCTGTTTCTGGAGATACTTATGTCAAATTGGACCACGGTATTCTAACCGTTGACCAAATTAATATGTTCTTGAAGGCCATGCCATTTGAGTTGACATATGCCGATGATAACAACCAATTCCTTTACTACAACAATGCTCATCAAGATCCAGATACCATGTTTGCTAAACGCGTGCCACCTCAATCTGGTAGCCGGATGTCAACCGTTCACGGATCCCTTCCACCCGCACGTATGAAAAACGTTGAATGGGTAATCGGCACTCTTCGCAACGGAAACCAAGAATATGTTCGAACTATTGTTCCAGGATCTCCTGAAGGCGTGATCAACACCCACAACTACCAAGCAATGTATTATGAAGATGGTTCTTACGCTGGTATCAATGAGATTGTCTTCAACTTCAAACCATGGTTAGACTGGTACCTGCAAACAACAGGTCAACGCCTTGTAGGTGGTAGCGGACCATTTGCTCCTGCTGGTGGTCATGGTGATGCAGATGCAACTTCTGGTGCTTCTGATGCTGGAGGACATGGTGACGGAGGCCACGGAGATGCTGATGCCACTTCTGGTGCAAGCAACTAATAAAAAAATGAAGCTTCGTGCTTCATTTTTTTATTTTAACTCCTTGATAATCTTCTTAGCATCTTCGTTTGAAATAGCCCCTAGCTGCACATGACCAATCTTCCCTTGGCTATCAATAAAGACTTCTGTAGGAATGGAACGTACTTGATAGTTCGCAAAGGCAGAGCCATCTGGATTATACAAGACGGGCACTGATGGATAATCTTGTTGGGCAAACCATTCGACGAACTCTTCTTCTGTTTTTTCCCCTTGCATTCCCGGTGCCATAACCGTGAGAATCTCAAAATCTCTGTCCTTTTCTTCAACCAATTTATTAAGTTCAGGCATGCTTTGGCGACAAGGACCACACCAGGTTGCCCAGAATTTCAAATATACCTTCTTCCCTCTGTAGTCTGAAAGTTTAACCGTATTCCCCTTCATATCCTTTAGCTCAAAGTCACTCGCTTCTTTTCCTACCAAGGGATGTTTACTAGCGGTTGTGTTGGTCATGGTTTGATTGCTCATATTCTTCATACCACTCTCACTCGATTGCTCCATCGAACAAGCAGACAGTAAAGCGATTGACAGGATTGAAAAACACGTATATTTGATAAATTTCATAGGTATAATACCTCCATTTGGTTTATGAAAAGATTGAAGACAAGCTATTTAATTGTCCCAAGAGTAAGAGAATCCCCATAATAATGATGATGGCTCCACCGATTTTCTTCAGCAACAAGAGATGGGGTTTGAGACGATTGAAATAAGGCAATACAAGGCCTGATGCCAGTGCTAAGAGCAAGAATGGGATGGCCATCCCTAATGTATAGATAAAGAGATAGAGAGCACCCACGAGGGCATCTTGTCCATTGGATGCTGCTAATGCTAGAACCGATCCTAATACAGGGCCAATGCAAGGCGTCCAACCAAAACTAAAGCCAAGACCAAGAAGAAAGGCTGAAAACAACTCATTCTTCTGTTTGTTAGCTCCAAAATCTACTGATTTTTGCTTCTCAAGGAAATGAAAATGAAAGACTTCCATCTGATGAAGACCAAGGATAATGATCAGCGCTCCCATCACGTAGCGGAACCAGTTGGTATACATAACCTGCCCCAATAAGCCAGCTCCGAAACCTATGATAAGGAAAATAACAGAAATACCTGCGATAAAACACAAGGTCTTAACGATGCCATGCCAGCGTATCTTTTTCCCAAAAATCTGAACGGATTTTTCCTGATCACTTCCTAGCAAAACGCCGATGTAGACCGGGAGCAAAGGAAAGACACAGGGAGAGAAAAAGGAGAGAACCCCTGCCAGAAAGACAGTGAAAGAGAAAACGATTTGATTCATAAAATGCTCCGTATATTGATATGTTAGAAATAGTATAACATGCCCTTCCTTAAATTAAAAATTTCTGCTACGTTTTGGTTTTAAAGAATCCATTTCGTTACTAGTTTCAAAATCAAAAAAACTCTAAAGCAGGTAACTTTAGAGTTTCTAGCAAATCTTATTCTTCTTATGCGCTTTGTTTATTAGGTAAGAACAGAGAGAGCACAATCCCGACTACTGCTGGAAGTAACCATGGAAGAGACTCCGCAGAAAATGGTAAAGTTTTAATAATGTTAGCTAAGCTTGAAAGTTTAAAGGTGCTTGCAAGAACATCTGCAATCGCCACCAAGCTAACTAAGAAAATAGTCAGTTGCATTCCTGGTTTTGAAAGATCGATAAATTTGTTAACAATCACAATCAACACAATGGTAATGGTGATTGGGTAGAGAATCATTAAGACAGGTAATGAATAGGCAATAATGGCGCTCAAGCCAAGGTTGGCAATCGCAAAACCAATCAAAGTAAAGATTGTCGCATAGACCTTGTAAGAGATTTTAGGGAAAGTGTTATGGAAGAATTCCCCTGTTGACACGATCAAACCGGCTGTTGTGGTGAAACAAGTCACCGTCACCATACCTGCGAGGAATATTTGAGCAGCTGGGCCAAAGATAGCCTTGGTCGCTTCTGAAAGGACATAGACCCCTTATTGGCATCAGATGCCATCACTTTTGCTGGAATTGGGAAGTGATTTCCAAGATAACCCAATCCAATATACAAAATACTAAAGCCAATGGCTACGACGATCCCAACGATCCAGATGGTTTTAATGTATTCTTTCTTGCTGGTGAAACCAAGTTGATTGAGGGTGGTTACCGCAATCACACTAAAGGCCACTGAAGCAAGGGCATCTAAGGTATTATAGCCTTCAAGGAAACCTTGACCAAAGGAAGATGCTTGGTAGGCTGCTGTTGCCACTTGTGGCGCTTGTCCGCTGTACTTGAGAGCACCAAGGACAACGAGTACAACAATCAAGATAGCAAAGACAGGTGTTAAAATCCGACCAATACTATCTAGAATCTTAGATGGATAGAGGGCAATCAAATAGGCTAAACAGAAATAAACCAAGGTGAAAATGAAGAGACTACCACCAGATTGTCCTAACAAGGGGGCAATCCCAACTTCGTAGGAAACAGTAGCCGTTCTTGGAATGGCAAAGAAGGGACCAATAGAGAGGTACAAGGCTACCAGATAAACGATGGCAAACCAAGGAGCAATTTTTCGTGAAATCTCATGGATATACCCTTTAGGATTGAGTGTCCCAATAATCAAGGTGATAATCGCAATCCCTACTCCTGATAAGACAAATCCAGCAATAGCTGGCCAAAAATGGCTACCCGACTGGGCACCTAGCGCAGGTGGAAAGATCAAATTCCCTGCGCCGAAGAAAATACCAAATAACAGCAAACCTGTTAAGGAACCTTTTCGTAACATGTGTTCTCCTTTACATTTGTCAATCTTCTCTAGTATAACAGCTTTTATCCGCCACGGCAATTCCTTTTTTCTGAATCTATTGATTTTCTCAATTAGCAGTTAAGGCTTTTAACAACATTGAACGATTGTGGAGTTCATAAGCACCTCTTAGTAAATTATGTTACAATTGAACTACTACTACATCTAGGAGTTATCATGTTTCTATATCTATTCTGGTTGGTTCCAGCTACCATTTTTTTATTTTTCTTTTTGAACGACCGCAGAAGACTGATCAATGCTTACCTCTTTTCAATAAGTTTCGGCCTTTTCCTCCTAATTTCCGCTCTTCTACTAGTTGTTCGTACGGAGCTCTGGTTTAACCAAAAGGTTGCCATCATTATCTTTTCAGTACTTGCTATCCTCGTTTTACTCAGTATTATTTTCTCAACTGTTTTTCTTCTTTTTAACGGCCGTCAAATGATATCTTTTGAAGGCAAAAGGTTGGCAAACCTCCTCTCGCTCCTATATGGGATCTTTATTATCGGCACTTTGGCGCTTCATTTCCTTCCTCATTTCCCAGGAAAAGATATCTTGATTTACCCAACAGACTTCGCCCTCTTTTACTCGACCTTTCTTTATCTCTCTTATGTCTTTTATGGAACCTTTTGTAATTTTTTCCCCATCCGTAAGGAACCGGATGCTATCATCGTCCTTGGCTCAGGTTTGATTGGGGATAAAGTTCCACCACTTCTAGCCCAGCGTCTAACTAAAGCAAAGACTATCTATGAGCAGTTTGAGGGACGATCAAAACTAATTGTTTCTGGTGGACAAGGTGCTGATGAGTTAACCTCAGAGGCGGAAGCTATGGCAAAGTACCTGATGGAACAGGGTGTACCACAGGAAGACATTTTGATTGAGAATCGTTCTCGAACGACTTTTGAGAATCTGACCTTTAGCAAGGCTATTCTTGAAGATCAGGGACTAGGAAAGAGTGTCCTTGTGGTGACCAATTCCTTTCACGCTCTTCGGGCTGGTGTCTTTATGAGACGATTAAAAATCCCTGGACGCAGTGTCGGTTCAAAAACAGCTTTTTATTATCTCCCATCGGCTTGGATCCGAGAAACGGTTGGGCTAGTTTCTCTCTATTGGAAATGGCATGCTGCTTTCTTAGCTTTTCTATTTCTGCCTTGGTTCTTTTCACAAATCATGAGTATCGTGAACTATTTCTTTATTTACTAACCAAAAAAAGTTCTCTGCAAATTAGCTGAGAACTTTTTTATATCATGTCTAATGATCACTAAAGCGTCTGTATTCAATACGGAAATCAAAGTAATTCTCTGCCTGCAGTTTATGGAAGATATCCCGATAAGCTTCTTCATCAAATTGATCGCCTCGATAGAGAATTTCAAAGCTAAGTCCGTCGTATTCTAAAAAGGCATTAGCGGTTTTAAATCCATTTCGCTTATAGAAATCCATCCGAGACTGACGTTGCTCTATATTGTCGCATTCTTCATCTAAACGTTCCACTTCAAGAATCATGGTCCTTTGGTAAAATTCCACCAATTTTTCAATGATTTCTTGACCATATCCGTGGCTTCTTAAATGTGGCATAATGGCAAAGAAACTGACATAAAAAGCTTTCTGATTATAGATTGAAAAAGCGAATCCGACAAATTCTTCCTCGTTATAAAAAGCAAAGAAATTGGCATCGTCATTGTCCGTATAGCGTAAAAATTCTGACAAAGGAACACGCTCTTCTTCTGGAAATGCTTCGATATTCAGTCTTTCGACCTTATCCAGATCTGGAAACGTTTCAGTGATTAATTGGCTCGTTAAGCTCATATGGCCTCCTTTTCTGACACGATTATATCAAAAAATGTAAGGGGATTCAACTACCGATACTTGTCGCTGGTTACTGAAGTTGGTATAATGGCACTATGAAAAGAATTCAGCGTGTGAACCTCATAGATGGTCCTATTTTACCCACTCTTTTAAGTTTTGCCTTTCCTATCCTTTTATCCAATATCTTCCAACAACTCTACAATACCTCGGATGTCATGATTGTAGGACGATTTTTAGGTCAAAAATCATTGGCCGCCGTTGGGGCGACCTCCGCTATTTTTGATTTGATTGTTGGATTTGCCGTCGGTGTTGGAAATGGGATGAGCATCATTATCGCGAGAAATTATGGAGCTAAAAACGATGACCAATTACGAAAATCTGTCGCAGCAACTGCTGTTATTGGCGGCATCCTCAGTCTCTTCGTGATATCTATTGGTGTTGTGGGTCTTTATCCCCTTCTCCAGTTTTTAGGGACCCCGTCAGCTATTATAGCTCAGTCCTATCTCTATATCTCCACCATTGTCAATGGTGTAGTTGTGACCTTTGCCTATAATCTTTGTGCCGGACTTCTTCGAGCGGTTGGCGATAGCTTAGCGGCACTCTACTTCTTGATTATCGCCGCCATTCTCAATATTCTTCTTGATCTTTATTTTATTACCCAACTCCATCTCGGAGTCCAATCCGCTGGGATTGCGACCATTATTGCGCAAAGTTTTTCTGCACTTCTTTGTTTCTTTTATATTCGCAAAAAAGTGCCTTTCCTCCTGCCAAATCGCAACGATTTTGTTTGGGATCAAAAGCTCTATCAGGACTTAATCAGTCAGGGATTGACCATGGGGCTCATGTCTTCCATTGTCTCTATCGGAACAGTTATCTTACAATCAGCTATCAATAAGCTTGGAATGACCATCATAAGTGCTCAAATCTCAGCTCGTCGGATCATGTCCTTTGCCCTCCTGCCAATGGCCGCGATTTCCTCTAGTATGACGACCTTTACCTCGCAAAACTTTGGTGCCAAACGCTTTCGACGCATTCAAAAAGGCGTTAAACAAGCTTGTCTCCTCTCCTTCGTTTGGTCGATCATTGTTGCCATCCTCCTCTTCTTTACAAGCCCGTTCTTAACAAGCCTCATATCTGGATCTAGCGATCCTAACTTGATCGCAAATGCCAGTCTCTATCTGCAAATCAGCTCCTGCTTCTATCCGGTCTTAGGATGCCTCTTGATTTTAGGGAATTCCCTCCAAGGTATCGGCCGAAAATTGACCCCTTTGATTTCTAGCTTTATCGAGTTAACAGGAAAAATTCTCTTTGTACTTTTCATTATCCCTCATACAGGCTATATAGGAGTCATTCTTTGTGAGCCTCTCATTTGGGTTCCAATGACCCTTCAACTTTGGTTTACCTACCACAAAGCCAGTCATCAGCTTCTTGCATCATAACATTCGACGAGTACATAATAAAATAACTTCTGCTCATTTGAACAGAAGTTATTTTTTGTCATCAGGCGTTTATTAGAATAAGCCGATCGCTGTTCCATCAGCAGCCACATCCATATTTCAATAGCAGCTGGATCGTTTCTGGTAAACCAGGCATGGTCATCACATCCCCAGTCAAAGCAACGATAAAGCCGGCTCCTAATTTTGGTACCACTTCACGGATAGTGATTTCAAAGTTTTCAGGAGCTCCAAGTGCATTTTGGATTGTCTGAAAAAGCTGTATTGGGTTTTAGCCATACAGATTGGCAAATTATCCCAACCATTTTTATTAATTTGAGCAATTTGTGTCTTAGCTTTCTTTCCTCAAAGTTTCACCTTTAGTACCACGGTAAATCTCCGTCACAATCTTTTTCAATTTTTCTTCTACAGAAAGGTTGTTATCATACGCAGGTGTAGTTAGCTGGAGTGGTTTCGATGGTCTTAACCAGTGTCTCAGCAAGTTCAACCCCACCATCAGCACCATTTCGCCCATACGCTAGCAAGCTCAACTGGCACTTGAATTTCAGCACACAATTCTTTCAGCAGCGACTTTCGCTTCTGTATCGGTGATGAATTCATTGATGGCAACAACCGCAGGAATACCAAACTTACGGATGTTTTCAACGTGGCGTTTCAAGTTAGCAAAACCAGAGCGAACAGCCTCTACGTTTTCCTCAGAAAGAGCATCTTTGGCAACTCCACCATTCATCTTGAGGGCACGAAGGGTTGCTACAATGACGACAGCATCTGGAGATGTTGGCAAGTTTGGTAGTCTTGATATCAAGGAATTTCTCGCTCCAGATCTGCTCCAAAACCTGCTTCGTAATGGTATAGTCAGCTAAGTGAAGAGCCGTTGTTGTTGCCAACACAGAGTTACATCCATGGGCGATATTAGCAAAAGGACCTCCATGGACAAAGGCAGGCGTACCATAGATGGTTTGGACCAAGTTTGGCTTGATCGCGTCTTTCAGGATCAAGGTAAGTGCCCCTTCTACTTCTAAGTCGCGGATATAAACTGGACTAGCGATCATAACGATAACTGATGACAATATTAGCCAAACGGCGTTTCAAGTCTTCAATATCTGTCGCCAAGCAAAGGATGGCCATAATCTCAGAAGCAACGGTAATATCAAAGCCATCTTCACGCGGGATCCCATTTAAGGGACCTCCAAGACCTACGCTAACATGACGAAGCGCACGGTCATTCAAGTCTACTACCCGTTTCCAGATAATGCGGCGTTGGTCAATGCGACTCATTTCCTTGGTGCAAATGGTTTGTCAATCAAAAGCTGAAAAGAGCATTATTGGCTGTAGTGATCATGCATATCCCCCTAGAAATGAAGATTGATGTCTTCCATGCGGTAGAACTTGGGCATAGCCTCCACCAGCAGCACCACCTTTAATCCCCATAACCGGATCCCTAAAGAAGGTTCCCGAATGGCAATCATGGTTTTTACAATTTTTATTCAAAGCATCTGCCAGACCAATGGTGATGGTTGATTTCCCTTCTCCAGCAGGTGTAGGGTTGATAGCAGTGACTAAAAATGAGCTTTTCCTACTGATTTTTCTCAACATCACGAATCTTATCAAAGCTCAATTTTTGCCTTATATTTTTCCATACAATTCAAGATCATCGTCATCCAAACCAATTTTCTTCACAACATCCACAATCGGTTGGAGTTCAATGCTTTGAGCAATTTCTGATATCTGTTTTCATAGGGGACTCCTTTTATATTTGATAGACCTATTATACCTAAAATTCGCGAAAATAAAATTGTTTTTCATATTTTGAATGCAACGTTCGTTTTTCGGATAAATTTTATTACTTTCTATAGTTATCTTTTTAGATCTTCAGAACTTTACTTACGTATCTTTTTGTGTAAAATAAAACTATGCACATTTTAATTACATCAGGTGGGACTAGTGAAGCCATCGACCGCGTTCGTTCGATCACCAACCATTCCACTGGGAGTCTGGGAAAAATCATAGCTGAAACTGCTCTTGCAAAGGGCCACCAGGTAACTTTGATCACGACCTCTACTGCCATCAAACCTCACCCTCACCCACAACTAAAACTCCTAGTCATCAATCATGTTTGAAGACCTTCTCACACAAATGCAAAAGGAAGTTCCACATCATCAAATCTTGATCCACTGCCATGGCTGTTTCAGACTACAGTCCTGTTTATATGACTGGACTTGATGAGGTTGAAAAGCATCCGGATCTTCAGAATTTTTACAACACCAGGAAACCAAGATTTCCTCAAAGAAGAGTACCAAGTGCTCTTTCTAAAGAAGAATCCAAAGATTATTTCACTTGTCAAAGAATGGAATCCCGCTATACAACTTATTGGTTTTAAACTCTTAGTTGCTGTTTCATCTGAAGAATTGATTCAGGTAGCGCGTGAAAGCTTAGTGAAAAATCAAGCCAGCATGATTGTAGCCAATGACCTAACCAAGATACAGGATGGTCACCATCAAGCCTATCTAGTGACAGATGATCAGGTCCTAGCCTCGACCAAAAACTGAAATCGCATGAATACCATTCTAAGTTATATAGAGTAAAAAGAAACATATGACACAGATTACATTAGCCGTTACCGGGAGTATTTCCGCCTATAAAGCAGCCGATATTACTAGTCAACTAACCAAGTGGGACTGGAAGTCAAGGTTCCTCATGACTCCTGCAGCTAGAAAATTTTATCACTCCCTTAACCCTGCAGGTTCTTTCAAAAATCCAGTCGGTCTAGACGTCGTGGTTGAAGAGGATCCGCAACGGATTGAGCACACGACATCGGGAAAGAAACGGACCTCTTTCTTGTAGCACCAGCTAGTGCAAATACCATTGCCAAACTTGCCATGGGGCTAGTAGATAATATGGTGACGAGCACAGCTCTAGCCTTGCCTCAAGGAACTAAAAAGATCCTAGCCCCCGCTATGAATACGAAAATGCTGGAACACCCAGCTACCCAACGAAATCTAAAACTCTTACAAGACTACGGCTATCAGATTATTCAACCACGCATGCTACTCTCCGCGTGGCGATCAAAGGGTCTGGAGCTTTAGCGACTGTAGAATCTATTGTAAAAAGCCGTTAAGGAGCATTGTTTATGAGAAAATCATCTTCTATTTCACGAATTGCCATCTTCTTCGCAGTCATGATTACCATTCATTTTGTGACATCATTCATTCTGCAATTTGTTCCATCAGGAATCCAACCAACCTTGGTTCATATTCCTGTCGTGATCGCGTCTATCATTTATGGACCTCGTACAGGGGCTATTCTAGGACTGCTTATGGGACTCTTTAGTGTCACTATGAATACACTGGTTTTAACCCCAGCAAGCTATCTCTTTAGTCCTTTTGTCCCTCATGGAAATCTCTACTCCCTCGTCATCGCTTTAGTACCGCGTATTCTCATCGGGGTAACACCTTATTTTGTTTATCGATGGTTCCACAATCGTACAGGGCTTATGGTAGCTGGGATGATCGGTTCTATGACCAATACTGTATTCGTTTTAAGCGGGATTTACTTCTTCTTTGGTAACAGTTTGGAAGAGGAATTCAACATTTTCTTGGCTTGATTGTGTCTACTAACTCACTCATCGAAGTTATTGCAACGGTTCTGATCACTAGTGCCGTTGTCCCAGCCCTTGAAAAATTGAAATAAAAAGTTGAGGCTGGGACTTTTGTCCCAGCCTCTCAATTGTCTTTGGATTGTCGAGCAAGACGCAGTGGTTGAGTGGGCTCCACTACGCTGATTTCATCAGCTTCTACAGTCCCCTACTCAACTGTGCGGAGGGATGGGACGACGAAATCGAATTCTAACGAATGACCGATTTCTGTCTCACTCTCTTTTTCTATCCGATATTTCCTCTGAAAAGATTTACAATTATAGCTAGAATTTTTCTCTGAAAAATTTGCTATAATGTAAGCGATTAAATATATAGCAAAAAGGGAGACGCTTGCATGACTTATCAAGAGAAAACTACCAAAAATGGCTCGACTTTGCTGAATTACCAGCTTACCTTCGTGACAGAGTTGGTCGCAATGGACGAAAAACTAAAGAAGATGCCTTCTATACAAACTTGGAATTTGGTACAGCTGGTATGCGTGGTTTGATCGGTGCTGGTACCAACCGTATTAACATTTATGTGGTTCGCCAAGCAACTGAAGGTTTGGCTCAATTGATCGATTCAAAAGGTGAGGAAGCTAAAAAACGCGGTGTTGCTATCGCTTATGACAGCCGTCACTTCTCTCCTGAGTTTGCTTTGAGATCTGCTCAAGTTTTTGGCAGCTCATGGGTATCAAATCTTATGTATTTGAGAGCCTTCGTCCAACACCTGAATTATCATTCGCAGTTCGTCACCTTCACACATTTGCAGGGATCATGGTGACTGCCAGCCACAACCCAGCTCCATTTAACGGATACAAAGTTTATGGCGAAGACGGTGGTCAAATGCCACCAGCTGATGCCGACGCATTGACAGATTACATCCGTGCAGATTGAAAATCCTTTCACTGTCAAATTAGCTGATCTCGAAGAAAAGCAAAGCTAGTGGCTTAATTGAAGTGATTGGTGAAAATGTAGATGCTGAATACTTGAAAGAAGTTAAAGACGTTAACATCAACCAAGACTTGATCAATGAATACGGTCGTGACATGAAGATTGTCTACACACCACTTCATGGTACTGGTGAAATGTTGGCTCGTCGTGCTCTTGCTCAAGCTGATTTGATGCTGTTCAAGTGGTTGAAGCTCAAGCGGTTCCTGATGCTGACTTCTCTACTGTCAAATCACCAAACCCAGAAAAAGCCAAGCTGCCTTTGCTCTTGCTGAAGAACTTGGTCGTGAAGTGGATGCCGATGTCTTGGTTGCAACAGACCCTGATGCTGACCGACTTGGTGTCGAAATACGCCAACCAGATGGTTCATACCTCAACCTGTCTGGTAACCAAATTGGTGCTATCATTGCCAAATACATTCTTGAAGCTCACAAAACAGCAGGCACACTTCCTGCTAATGCTGCCCTTTGTAAATCAATCGTATCCACTGAGTTGGTGACTAAGATTGCAGAAAGCTACGGCTCAACTATGTTTAACGTCTTGACTGGTTTCAAATTTATCGGTGAAAAAATTCATGAATTTGAAACACAACACAACCACACTTACATGCTTGGTTTTGAAGAAAGCTTCGGTTACCTCATCAAACCATTCGTACGTGACAAAGACGCTATCCAGCTGTTCTTATCGTTGCTGAAATCGCAGCTTACTACCGCTCACGTGGTATGACTTTGGCAGATGGTATCGAAGAAATCTATAAACAATATGGTTACTTCGCAGAAAAGACTATCTCTGTTACCCTTTCAGGTGTGGATGGAGCTGCTGAAATCAAGAAAATCATGGATAAATTCCGTGGCAATGCTCCTAAACAATTCAATAACACAGACATTGCTAAGACAGAAGACTTCTTGGAACAAACAGCTACTACTGCCGACGGCGTTGAAAAATTAACAACTCCTCCAAGTAACGTATTGAAATACATCTTGGCTGATGATTCATGGTTTGCTGTTCGTCCTTCAGGTACCGAACCAAAAATCAAATTCTACATTGCTACAGTTGGTGAATCTGAAGCAGATGCTAAAGAAAAAATTGCGAATATCGAAGCAGAAATCAATGCTTTTGTAGGCTAAACATGAAAAGCTCCTCAACGGAGCTTTTCTCTTTCTTTCGTAGCAAATACCAGCGATTTTTTAAAAAATATGGCATACTAGATTTAGAAGAAAGCGAGGTAATCTCATGGAACAATTTTTAGAAGATATTAAAGATCTTGAAGTTACAACTGTTGCGCGTGCGCAAGAAGCCATCGACAAAAAAGAAACAGCGACTTTCTTTATTGGACGCAAGACTTGCCCTTACTGCCGGAAGTTCGCTGCTAAATTAGCTACTGTCGTAGCTGAAACAAAAGCTCATATCTACTTCATCAATAGTGAAGAACCAAGTCAGCTAGACGCATTACAAGCCTTCCGCTCAACTTACGGTATTCAAACTGTCCCTGGATTTTTGCATGTCGAATCCGGTGAAGTCACTGTTCGTTGCGACTCTTCCATGTCAGAAGAAGAAATTAAAGCATTCGCTCATCAATAAAAAAATGAGGCTGGGACAAAAGTCCTAGCCTCTCAATTGTCTTTGGATTGTCGAGCAAGACGCAGTGGTTGAGTGGGCTCTACTACGCTGATTTCATCAGCTTTTACAGCCCTACTCAACTGTGCGGAGGTGGGACGACGAAATCGAATTCTAACGAATGACCGATTTCTGTCCCACTCTCATTTTTAGTTTTCCGTAAACGTCGTCCAAATCTTTTGCTGGGGTTTGGCAAAAGGATAATTCGAAAATTCTTCTGGTGTTAACCAAACAGTCGATTCACTTGATTCTTGCTCTCCTTCTTTTACCAGACCGTAACGAAGTTGAACCTGCCACTTGCGATGTGAAAAGACATGCTGGACGATAGGATATGATCTGTCCTGCCAATCAATGACCAAAGTCATAGTCCTGTTCAAAGGAAAGTATTTCGGAAGGTCTCCTGCTTGCCCCTTTCCATCCAGTAGAGACAACTGCCCCAGGTTCTCCGATAGGCTATCCACTTCAATCAAGGGAAAATGCCAAAAACCAGATAATAGGCCCTTCTTGCTCATTTTTCTCCAGCAAGTAGCGCCCTTGACTATCCTTTATAATAAAGGCTGTTAAATAAACTGGCACTGGTTTTCTTTTTAGGAGCCTTGATAGGGATAACGATCCATGGTTCCATGCTGATAAGCCGCACTAAATTCCTTAACAGGACTCTCTTCTGGTCGTGGATTGACTGGTGACTCAATATCTGACCCCAAATCCATTAAGGCTTGATTGAAGTCACCAGACGGTCCGGATCAATCAAAACTTCCATTATCGATTGAAAAATTTTGCGATTGGTCGGGACTCCGATGTCATAGTCCACCTCAAACAAGCGGGCTAGAACCCGCATGACATTGCCATCTACTGCCGGCTCTGGCAAACCAAAGGCAATACTAGCAATGGCACCGGCTGTATAAGGTCCAATTCCCTTAAGTTTTGAGATAGCCTCATAGCTTGATGGGAACACGCCCCCATGGTTCTCCATGATTTGCTGTGCAGCTTTCTGCATGTTGCGAACCCGTGAGTAATAACCCAAACCTTCCCAGGCTTTTAGGAGCTTTTCTTCTGGCGCATTAGCCAAATCCTCAATCGTGGGAAACCAGTCAAGAAAACGCTCATAATAAGGGAATCACCGTATCGACACGTGTCTGCTGGAGCATAATCTCTGAGATCCAAATTTTATAAGGATCCTGTGTCCTTCTCCAGGGAAGATCCCGTTTATTGGCATCATACCATGCTAATAATTTTCTTCGGAAAGAAGCAATTTTTTCCTCCTCCCACATGGTAATCCCGTAATCTTTTAAATCCATCATATTCCTAGTATACCACAGAATGGAGTAGAGGTAAGAAATTCTGATTTTGACATAGCTCAGGAAATTCCTGAGTCAAGTCGTTTTTACTGTTCTACTGCTTGAGCTGCTGTGATCAAAGTCAAATTATAAACGTCCTCTGCATTACATCCACGAGAAAGGTCGTTGACTGGTTTATTCAACCCTTGCAAGACAGGACCTACCGCTGCAAACCACCAAGACGTTCTGCCATCTTGTAACCGATGTTCCCAGCTTCGATACCAGGGAAGATAAAGACATTGGCTTGGCCTGCCACCTTGCTTCCTGGAGCTTTCAAGGCTGCTAGTTTCAGGTACAAAGGCTGCGTCAAATTGCAATTCTCCATCAATTTCAAGATCTGGACGAAGCTCATGAGCGATTTTGGTCGCTTCAACTACTTTTATCAACACTTTCACCCAAAAACCTGAACCTTTTGTTGAATAGCTCAACATGGCAATTTTAGGATCAATCCCAAACATCTTCGCTGTGATAGCAGAGTTGATAGCAATTTCAGCTAAGCCTTCAGCATCTGGATTGATGTTAATCGCACAGTCTCCCAAACAAGTAGCGTTCAGATCCACGAACCATGAGGAAAGGCACTGAAGTCCGTTTAACATTAGGACGAGTTTTGATAATTTGAAGAGCTGGACGAACGGTTGCAGCTGTTGAGTGATTCGCACCTGACACCATTCCATCAACAATTCCTATGTGCACTAACATGACACCAAAATAGTTAACGTCGTCTTTCAAGATTTGACGTGCTTCTTCTTCTGTCATTTTTCCCTTACGACGTTCAACCAATGAAGCTACCATCTCATCAAAAGCCTGAGTAGGAATGAGGATCAATAACTTTGCATCCTTCCAAAAATTCCCTTCAATTTCAAGATAAATGCCAATCTTATGTGGGATCACTGCTAATACAGGGGTTACATCTGTCTCTTTTACAATCTGTTTTTGCTGCTTGGAGAATACGAGGCTCTTCTCCTTCTGGTAATACAATACGTATTCTTACCAATGAGGTTGGCTTTTGAGATTTTCAAAAACTTCCATGAGTTTTAACTCCTTTTTAATTATTAATAACTTGTTTGAAGCTGTGTTAATACAGCTTGAAAATCTGGAGGTAATGGACTTTCTATGACCAATTCTTCCTCTAGAAATGGATGATAATAAGATAGACGATGACAATGAAGGGCTTGTCGAAGAATCCCATCTTCTAACGAACCACCATAAAGATCATCTCCCAAAAAGTGGAAAACCCAATATGGGAAAAATGAACGCGAATCTGATGGGTCCGGCCTGTGTGCACTGGATATCCACTAGATGAATATCACCGAAAGACTGGACAACTTGGTAGCTAGTATGAGCGTACTTGCCACCTTTTGCTACTTTTCGGGTAATGATCGAGTCTTCATCACGCGCAATGGGGGCAATGATCTCCAACAGGATCTAACTGCCCTTCTCCCTTAATCAGGGCATAGTACCGTTTCTGAATGGTCTTGGCCTGTAATTGCTTATCTAAACGGGCATGAGCATAGCCATGTTTTAGCAAAGAGCATAACGCCACTTGTGTCCTTATCCAATCGGGTAACGATATGTACCTGCTGATTCTCATATCCCTGTTTTACATAATAGCCCTTTCAAACAATGTTGGCCAAGGTATTGGAGTGAATCGCACTTGGGAATCGAGGCGATGCCAAAGGGTTTGTTTAAAACCAAAAATGATCATCTTCAAACAAAAATATCCAAAGGGCGATCCAGTGGTTTTAAAGTATCAAAACCTTTCTTCTGCTGGAATATCAATCAGCAATCGATCCCCAATATCCAACAAATAAACAGCATTTTCTCGCCGACCATTGACAAGGATCTGCCACCACGAAACTTGATCTTGGCGAGTAAACCTTTTGATACCCTCATGCTTTTTCAGGAATGTCTTGACCTTAACGTGTTCGTCTACAATAAATTCGAACCTCATTCGTCAATATCTCCAATAAAAGCATCCTTGACCCGATTCCAGAAGCTGGTATGACTAGAACTAGCTACAAAATTGATCTTATGGTTGTCGATCTGGTACTCCACCTTTGCAATGTTACGATAGGAATAAGTTGAATTGTCAACAGAGATAATGTGGAAGCCAGGTCTCGTCGGTGTAATCTCAATCTTATCCTTTTAAGGGACAATGACAGAAGAACCCAAGGTGCGGTAGACACGGTTGTTGAGACTAGCGATTTCAGCAATCTGTAATGCCTCAATGGTCGGGTGAAGAACTGCTCCTCCCAAGGATTTATTATAAGCTGTACTATCCTGTCGGAGTCGAAACGGTAATCCCGTCTCCTCTGAAGCGCTCAAAATCAACTCCATTGATAGTGAGATCCGCTACCATGGTCCGGTCACTTCTCTCTTGATCGTTGCTTCGTTCAAAGCTCTCATGGTGCGGGTTTTCATTGTCAAACGTTAACTTAACATTCAATATAGGGTAGGAAACCTTGGCCCCTGTATCATATTTTAAATTTTCAACCAGCTTATCGATTTCACTATCCAAGTAATCCGTATAGAAATCCAAGGTGTCCAGTATGGACGCCAACGAATCTCACCCGATCCAACTGATGTTCATACTTTGTGAAAGGCAGACAGCAACATCCCATCTCCACCAATTGAAATCACAATATCCGGGTGCTTCTCCGTCAAAATAAAATTATTTTTCCGAAGCTTGTAGCGCAATTGCTGAAAAACCTCTTCACTTTGACGCTTGCGATTGCGAATAATGGATACTTTTTTACCTGTAGTCTTCATCTGTGTCATCACTATTTCCAACGCCATCATTTAACTTACGATGAAGTGGATCAAACAGGGCTTGAGCCTCCTGAATCGCATCCCGAATCGCTCCCATCTCTTCATCCAAGAGATAGGCCAGGTTTGCAGTCGTCTCTAAGCGTTTTTTGATCTCGTCTGGAAAGTCTCCTTTATATTTATAATTGAGCGAGTGTTCAATAGTTGCCCAAAAATTCATGGACAAGGTCCGAATTTGAATCTCTGCTAAGATCGTTTCATTTCCATCAATGGTATCGACCGGATACTCTACTACGACGTGGTAACTCCGGTAGCCACTTGATTTCTTGTGGCGGATGTAATCTCTCTCTTGGACCACGCGCATGTCCTGCCGTTGTCTTAAAACTTCCAGAATCTCTTCGACATCGTCTACGAACTGGACCATGATGCGAAGACCTGCAATATCTTGCATATCCTGTGCCAGATTTTCTTCAGAAATATTTCTTCGGATCATCTTTTCTCGGATGCTCTCAATCGGTTTGACACGGCCTGTGACAAACTCAATTGGAGAATGCTTTTGTTGCTTACGATATTGCTTACGAATCCCACGCAGTTTGATTTTTAATTCCCCAACTGCTTGGATATACGGGTCTAAGAAGTTTTCCCAATCAATTGCCATCCTACCACCTTGTAATCTGAACCATTTTTGTATACAATAAACACATCTCTTATTATATCATGAATCGCTTTTTGAAAAAGCAAAGGACTATAAAATGAATCATTTAGAAATTGAATACAAAACCTTGCTAGACAAGGAGGAATACCATTCCTCCTTCCACTTTTTACAGATACAGAATTGGTTGTCCAAACCAACCACTATATCGACACACCAGACCAGCTCATCCGCAAAGAAAAATGGCCTTGCGGGTTCGTACCTTCACCAATCAGGCTGAATTAACTCTCAAAGTTCCAGAAACAGTTGGCCACTTTGAATACAATCAAACACTAAGCCAAAAAGAAACCCAAAGCTATCCTTCAGCATCAACAGTTTCCTGACGGAGAAATCAAAGACCTCTTAGACTCAAAAGGAATTTCTATTGAGCAACTTTCTGTCTGGGGAAGCCTAACAACAGAACGATTAGAAAAAAAGACCGAGGCTGGATTAGTAGCGCTCGATCATAGCCTCTATCTTGACACTGAAGATTATGAATTGGAAATCGAGGTAAATACTGCTGAGGAGGAAGCCAATTTCCATCAGTTCATCAAAGAGCACGGAATCGTCTACAAGGCTGCAAAAAATAAAATCACAAGATTGGCAGAAAGATTGTAAAATAGCTGAAATTATCGCTATTTTTTGCTAAAATAGTGCTAAGATCAAAAATCTAAATGAGGTTAGAATCACATGTCAGATAAAAATATGAAACTCTTCTCTCAATTCGAACCCAGAAATAGCACAGAAGATTGCTGATTATGCTGGGATCCCACTTGGGAAAATTTCGTCCCGTCAGTTCTCTGATGGGGAAATCCAAGTCAATATTGAAGAGAGTGTTCGTGGATATGATATTTATATCATCCAATCAACCAGTTTCCCTGTTAACAATCACTTGATGGAACTGTTAATCATGGTCGATGCTTGCCAGCAGGCTAGTGCTAATACTGTCAATGTGGTCATGCCTTATTTTGGGTATGCCCGTCAAGACCGAACTGCTGCTCCTCGCGAACCAATTACAGCTAAACTTGTCGCAAACATGCTGGTCAAAGCTGGGGTAGATCGCGTCGTAACACTGGATCTCCATGCAGTACAAGTTCAAGGTTTCTTTGATATCGCTGTGGATAACCTTTTTACCATTCCACTTTTTGCAGAGCACTACATCAACAAAGGCCTGACAGGTCCTGATGTCGTAGTCGTGAGTCCTAAAAACTCTGGAGTCAAACGCGCTCGTAGTTTAGCTGAATATCTTGATGCTCCAATAGCGATTATTGATTATGAACAAGATGATGCGAATCGTGATTATGGCTATATCATCGGAGACGTCAAAGATAAAAAAGCTATCTTGATTGACGATATCCTTAATACTGGGAAGACTTTCTCAGAAGCTGCGAAAATCGTTGCACGCGAAGGCGCTACTGAGATTTATGCGGTCTCAAGCCACGGCTTATTTGTAAAAGGAGCTGTTGAACTACTAAACCAAGCTCCAATCAAGGAAATCCTGGTAACGGATTCTGTTGCTCCAAATGGACCAACTCCTAAAAATGTTAACTATCTGACAGCTAGCGAACTAATCGCTGAAGCTATTGTTCGCATTCAAGAAAAGAAAACCTGTTAGTCCTCTATTTGCCTACCACAAGAAATAAGGTCTGAATGTGATATATTTTTGATAATGCTGCAACAACCCCCTTCTTCCAGAAGTGATCACCAAGATGACGGAAACGATGACTTCCACATTTGGAAATCCATCGAGTCTTCATGCTCATGGACGAAAGGCTAATAAGCTCCTCCGAGAATCTCGCGAGCAGATTGCTCAGTCTCTCCATACTCTTCCAAATCGTATTTTCTTCACTTCAGGTGGATCAGAAAGTAATAATACTGTAATAAAAGGCTACTGCTTAAAACACCAAGCAGCAGGCAAACACATTATTACCACTGCTATTGAACACCATGCTGTTTTAGAACCCATTGAATACCTTGTGGAACATTTCGGATTTGAAGTCACGGTCGTTCAACCAAGAGAAGGGCGTATCCAAGTAAGTGATATCAAATCTGCTCTTAGACCAGATACCATTCTCGTCTCTACCATGTTTGCCAATAACGAAACTGGCGATCTCTTGCCAATTAAGGAAATTGGAGACCTGTTAGAAAATCATCCTGCTGCCTTTCATGTCGATGCTGTTCAAGCGATCGGAAAGCTTCCTGTCTATCCTGAAGAGTTGGGAATTGATTTTCTCAGTGCTTCTGCTCATAAATTCCATGGTCCTAAAGGAGTCGGCTTCCTTTATGCGGCTATCGCTGATTTTGATAACCTCTTGCATGGAGGTGACCAGGAAAATAAAATGAGAGCTAGTACGGAAAATCTTATTTCCATTGCTGGAATGGCGACAGCTCTCCAACAAGCCACACTTCATCAAGAAGAGAATTTCCAGCAGGTTCAAAAACTCGGTCAGGAATTGCTCAATGGCTTAGCCGATTACAACTACTACTTAAATGCGAGTGAGGATCATCTTCCCTTCGTATGGAACCTTGGTTTTCCAGGGGTCCAAAAATGATGTCCTGCTGATGAGACTGGATTTAGCTGGTATTTCCCGTATCCACTGGTTCTGCTTGCACCGCCGGTACTGTGCAACCAAGCCATGTTCTCGAAGCACTTTACGGAAAGGATAGTGCACGCTTAAAAGAATCCCTTCGCATTAGTTTTTCAGAACTCAATACTTCAGAGAAGTCCAAGACTTCCTCGAAAAACTAAAAGAAATTTTATCATAGGGAGAATGATATGGCATTTGAAACAAGTGTCTCATTGAAAGATTGCAAATACACCTATAGTCTACATCCCAACGTTAAGAAATATACCCTTCGTGACAATACCTTTGCGGTTACAAAAGTTGGTAATTTCGAGTTAAATCGTTTGCTTGAAGCTGTTCCCAACAGTGGAGATGGTTTCTTGTTAAAAATCATCTTCAACAAAAGATCTGTCTGGTTTTAAAATCAATATCACAGACAAATCTGGACTTCGCCTGGTCAATATCTTTAAAAATCCAGAGAACGATATTATTCAACAAAAATTTTTATTTCTTAATGGATAGTCTCGTAGAGAGAAATTTTTAACAAAGCTGAGGCCTAATATGGTAACCCTAACTTATATCGACGCTTATCAGGGTTGAACGAACCACTACCTACCCTAACCTTGCAGCCTGCATTCTAGTTTTTCTGGCTGTGTGACCTTAGCAGACAATTATAAGATCGTATCGATTACATACAAGGGATGCTCTCCCTATACTGGACGTGTCGATGGACTCTATGCTTTTTGAAAAAGATAGAACAAGCTGAAAACTAAGCTTATGAAGGTGGACCTTTTCCATCCTCATAAGCTTTTTCTTCCATAAAAATATTTTTAGAAAAATCATTATAGATAGTTGATTTTTCTACAATCTTCCTATATCAATAAGAGGGAAAGGTTGTGATATTGTGAAACATGATAAAAATACTCCAATTCCACGTGCAACAGCAAGACGTTTATCGCTCTACTACCGCATTTTTAAACGGTTTAATTCAGAAATTGAGCGCCAATTCCAAACAAATTGCTGATGCGATAGGGATTGACTCTGCTACTGTCCGACGAGATTTTTTTCCTATTTTTGGGGAATTGGGCAGACGGGGATTTTGGTTACGATGTAAAAAACTAATGAACTTCTTTTGCAGATCTTTTGAATGACAATGCGATTACCAATGTCGCTATCGTTGGGATCGGTAACATGGGAAGTGCCCTTCTCAATTATCGTTTCCATGAACGCAATAAAATGAAAATTGTCATGGCTTTTGATTTAGATGATCATGAATTGATTAATACTAAGAGTAAAGACGGTATTCTATTTATGGTATTTCAACTATTAAAGAGAAACTGAAACAAGAAGGGAGTTAAAACAGCTATCCTAACGGTTCCTAGTGTCAAAGGCTCAAAGAAGTTGCCAACCTCTTGGTAGATGCTGGTGTCAAAGGGATCCTTAGCTTTTCACCAGTACATCTGACAGTTCCCAAAGACGTCGTCGTTCAATATGTCGACCCTGACCAGTGAATTACAGACTCTTCTTTATTTCATGCGTAAAAAGAAGAATAATGATCAGCATTAGACCGATAACAACTAAGAGTGGGACAGAAATCGGTAATTTGTTAGAATTCGATTTCGTCGTCCCACCTCCGCACAGTTGAGTAGGGCTGTAAAAGCTGATGAAATCAGCGTAGTAGAGCCCACTCAACCACTGCGTCTTGCTCGACAATCCAAAAACAATTGAGAGGCTAGGACTTTTGTCCCAGCCTCTTTATACTAAATAATCTGTTTCTTCTCGATAACTATAATAGTCATCTTCGGATACAATCAAGTGATCTAATAAAGTTAAGCCCATCAGATCACAGGCCTCCAGAACGCGATGTGTTACTTCATCATCATTCTTGCTGGGAAATACAGCACCAGAAGGATGATTGTGCGCTAAGATAATGGAGGTTGCCATGTGTTTTCAGTGCATAATGTAGAATTTCTCGAGGTTCTGCAATACTCCGATTTACCGTCCCAATAAAAATGGTTTGTTGGTGAATAATCTCATTCTGTGTATTCAAATAGAGGGCAACCAAGTGCTCCTGCTTCTTATGGCCGATTTCCTGTTGAATTTTAAGAGCCAGTTTTTGACTGCTCATGATTTGTTCAGAACTCATCAATTCGTCTTTATGAATCCTTCGACCAAACTCAATAATAGCCTGAAGTTCGATCGCCTTCACACGACCAATTCCTGAGATTTCCTGTAGTCCTCCAAGGTTAATTGCCCCAATTCCTTTAAACTAGTGACTGAAGCCAAAAGACCTTGGGCATCCTCATAAACACTCTGTTGTTTTATTGCCAGTTCGTAAAAGAATGGAGAGTAGTTCCTGATGACTCAACTTCTCCACACCTTCAGCAATCAAACGTTCTCTCGGAAGTAAAGATGGTTCAATAAATGAAATGTCGTACATAATTTCCTCCTCACCTATTAATTCGTAATAAAATGAGAAAATGACGACTTTACATTATTTACAAGCGATTTCTTGTTTCAAATTGTCTCAACACTAAGACTTCATCCTTGTTGAAACGAATTTGGTAGCCTGTTTGAACTTGTTCCAATTCTTTTTAAAAATTGTTGGATTTCACATCGAATCAGGTACTCCTGACTCTGAGGAATCGCCTCTAGTGCTTGGTAGACTTGCTCCACTTCGTAGATACCTTTCGTAATTAATCCATTTCGCGGAAAATCATTTACTAAGAGATTGTAGAAATGATGCAAGAGATGATAAATTCGCTCTTTTCGTCACTTTTCTACCTCCTTATCATACTCTTTTCTAATCCTATTATATACGGTAATTCCCTTTATATTATGACAAGTTCCTTACATTATATTACCAATCTCTTACAATTTTACAAGAATACTTCCTCCTTCACAAAGTTCTAGCCATATAAATAAAAGCCCCTGGCATCGCTGCCTCGGGCTTTATTTTTATCAGTTGCATTTGATTATAGACTTGCTAAATGAATCCAGGATCTCTCTTTGAGCTTTTGTCGTAGTCAACAGAAGTTTCCAAATTTCCTTTAACAATCAGTACGATAGGTCGCTGCAGCATCCTCACAGGTCACCAGTGTGATTTCATTAACACCTTCACGGTCTTGAATGACATCCACACGATCAGATGTCACTGTCTCCACAGAGGGAGATCACGTAGGTATAGATTTTTCTTTGTCTGTGATATAAATCTTCATACCAGCCTTGGCTTTCTCTAATGGTGAAAATAACATGGCATTTGCTCCAGTTAGGCCAAATACGTGGTGACTAGCAAGAGAATAATTGCCTTGTCCCATGACTTGGTTTTCCTTCATAGTCCCTGCTCCATAGTAAAGGGCTACGTTTTCGAGTCCTTTAAAAATTGGAAGGTTCATGTTCAATTCAGGAATCGAAATCCCCCCAATTACAGGAAGCTTTTGGGCTTGCCATTGGGCATTGATAACCGCTTCCGTTGAGAGCGACTGAACATCTTGGAAATCAAAGCTCGTCTTCACTTCTTTATTCTTATCAATGGTCTTTTTGTCAACCTTACTAACCTGGTATTGGTTGGTATGCCATACCATGATCATATTTCGGATTGGAGCATTGAAAATCAAGAGAAGGAGAGAATAATCAAGAGTGTTGCAACGATGTTGATAAGAGTATTGCGTAAACTCTTTTTCTTTTTTCTTTTGCGTGACATGCTGTCCCCTTATCTATTCGTTTTCTTCCACTACTTCTTCATCTTTTTCATCAGGTTGCACCGTTGTAAAGGTCACAATTTTTAGCATCCTGATCAAGCCGCATCACTTTCACTCCCTGAGTGGAACGACCTGTTTGAGAAATGTTGGCCACACCCGTCCGGATCATCACTCCTGTATCCGTAATAATCATCAGGTCTTCATCCCCCTTAACGGTTAAAAGACCAGCTAGTGGACCATTTTTCTCTGTAATATTGGCGGTCTTGATTCCTACCGCCACGGCCTTTAGTTGGATATTCGCTCGCTACTGTGCGTTTCCCATAACCTTTTTCGGTAATGATCAATACTTCATCCTGGTCAGTGACAACACTTGCACCAACAACTTTGTCGCCTTCGCGGAGATTGACTCCACGTACCCCTGTGGCAGAGCGTCCCATATTTCGTACAACAGACTCGTTAAAGCGGACAGAATAACCATACTTGGTCCCAATAATAACGTCTGTATTTCCGTCTGTGAGGAAAACATTGATCAATTCATCCTCGTCCCGTAGGTTCAAGGCTTTCAACCCATTCTGACGAATATTGGAAAATTCTGCTACATTGGTCCGTTTCACCAAACCTTGTCGGGTCGTAAAGAAGAGATAAGCCTCGTCACTGCGATCTTGCTCGACATTGATAATGGTTTGAATAGACTCTCCGTCATCAATTTCAAGAGGTTAACAATTGGTAGTCCCTTAGCTGTTCGACCATATTCTGGAATTTCATAGCCTTTTAGACGATAGACACGTCCCTTATTGGTAAAGAATAGCAAGTGATCATGGGTGCTAGTAGAAACCAATTCACGAACAAAGTCATCATCCTTGACCCCTGTACCTTGAACCCCACGTCCACCATCGTTTCTGAGCCGTAAATTCAGCTTGATCCAAGCGTTTAATATAGCCCTTGTTGGACAGGGTAATCAAGACGTCTGTTTCTTCAATCAAGTCCTCATCTTCAAGAGAAAGAACTTCTCCGACCATTAACTCAGTGCGACGAGCATCACCAAACTTACGTTTAACCTCTTCTAATTCTTCCTTGATGATGGTAGCCACACGCTCAGGTTTGGCCAAAATGTCCGTCAAATCAGCAATTAAGGCAACTAAATCATCGTATTCGCTTTGGATCTTGTCGCGCTCCAAACCAGTCAAACGACGAAGCCGCATGTCCAAAATAGCTTGGCTTTGGCGTTCGGACAGCTTGAATTTAGACATCAATTCAGCTTGGGCCTCAGCATCAGTCTGGCTATTGCGGATAATGCGGATCACTTCATCAATGTGGTCCAAGGCAATGAGCAAGCCCTCTAAAATATGCGCACGAGCTTCAGCTTTTTCTTTATCAAAGATGGTCCGGCGAGTCACCACTTCTGTCTGGTGCTCTATATAAGCACTCAAAATTTGACGAAGAGAAAGGATCTTTTGGAACACCATTTTGAATGGCCAACATATTGAAACCAAAGTTGGTCTGCATTTGCGTCATCTTGAAGAGATTGTTCAAAATAACATTGGCAGAGGGCATCCCTGACGTACTTCAATGACAAAACGGACACCTTCACGGTTAGATTCATCTCGTACAGCAGTAATTCCTTCTGATCCGTTTTTCTTGCACTAAGCGCACTGATATGTTCATGGACCTTGGTCTTATTTACCATATATGGAAATTCCGTTACGACAATTCGTTCACGGCCGCTCTTTGTTTCCTCGATTTCCGTACGGGAACGAAGGACAATTGAGCCTTTCCCTGTTTCATAAGCCTTATGAATACCTGATCTACCCATAACCAAGGCTCCAGTAGGAAAAATCTGGACCAGGCAACACTTCCATGAGTTCACGGTGGTCACTTCGGGATTGTCCATCATCAATTTGACGGCGTCAATCGTTTCACCGAGATTATGAGGTGGAATATTAGTGGCCATCCCTACGGCAATCCCAGTGGCTCCATTTACTAGAAGGTTAGGGAAGCGTGCTGGTAACACCAAGGGCTCTCGTTCACTGGCATCATAGTTATCTGCAAAATCAACTGTATTTTTATTGATATCTCGCAACATCTCAAGTGCGATCTTGCTCATCCGGGCTTCTGTGTACCGTTGTGCAGCAGCTCCATCTCCATCCATAGAACCAAAGTTTCCATGGCCGTCCACGAGCATATAGCGATAGCTCCACCATTGCGCCATCCGAACCATAGCTTCATAAATAGAGGAATCTCCGTGTGGGTGGTATTTACCCATAACATCCCCTGTAATACGGGCTGATTTCTTATGTGGTTTGTCAGGAGTGACACCCAATTCATTCATTCCATATAAAATACGACGGTGAACGGGTTTCAGGCCATCACGAACATCAGGGAGCGCACGAGCCACGATTACGCTCATGGCATAATCAATAAAACTCGTCTTCATTTCTGATGTTAAATTCACATCAATTAGATTATTATCCTGCATTCAAAAAATGCCTCTCTTTACTTAATTCACCATACTATTATAACACATTTTAGCCTTTTTTTCTTCTAATGAACACAATGGTAAAAACGTTTACATCAAGGATTCCCAATGTTTCAGATGACAAAGACTTGCAAAAGTGGTAGAATGAAGACGTATGAGAATCTATCTCAAAAAAATAAGAAGGAGACGTTTAGACTCATGACTTTGACTAAACAACACAAAAAAGTTATCCTTGTCGGTGACGGTGCTGTAGGTTCATCTTACGCATTTGCACTTGTCAACCAAGGAATTGCACAAGAGCTTGGAATTATCGAAATTCCTCAATTGCACGAAAAAGCTGTCGGAGATGCGCTTGACCTTAGCCACGCCCTTGCCTTTACTTCACCTAAGAAGATCTATGCGGCTGAGTACGCTGACTGTGCAGACGCTGATCTTGTTGTAATTACTGCAGGTGCTCCTCAAAAACCAGGTGAAACTCGTCTTGATCTTGTTGGTAAAAACCTTGCGATTAACAAATCAATCGTAACACAAGTTATTGAATCAGGATTTAACGGTATCTTCCTTGTAGCTGCTAACCCAGTTGACGTTTTGACATACTCTACATGGAAATTCTCAGGATTCCCTAAAGAACGCGTTATCGGTTCAGGTACTTCACTTGACTCAGCTCGTTTCCGTCAAGCTCTTGCTGAAAAATTGGATGTGGATGCTCGTTCTGTTCACGCCTACATCATGGGAGAACATGGTGACTCAGAATTTGCGGTTTGGTCACACGCTAACATCGCTGGTGTAAACCTTGAAGAATTCCTTAAAGATACTCAAAACGTTCAAGAAACTGAATTGATCGAATTGTTCGAAGGTGTTCGTGATGCTGCTTACACTATCATCAACAAAAAAGGTGCTACATACTACGGTATCGCAGTTGCCCTTGCTCGTATCACTAAAGCCATCCTTGATGATGAAAATGCAGTACTTCCACTTTCTGTATTCCAAGAAGGTCAATATGGTGTCAGCAACGTCTTTATCGGTCAACCAGCAGTTGTAGGTGCACACGGTATCGTACGTCCAGTGAACATCCCATTGAACGACGCTGAACTTCAAAAAATGCACGCTTCTGCAAAAGAATTGCAAGCAATCATTGATGAAGCATGGAAAAACCCTGAATTCCAAGAAGCATCAAAAACTAATCAATCAGTGATGAGACTCTCAAATGATAGAGAGTCTTTTTTTGAGCTAGAAAAAAAAAAGGTTGAGAAACTTCTCAACCTTTTCTTCTTTCCACCCTGAGGGAATCGAACCCCCATCTCAAGAACCGGAATCTTACGTGATATCCATTACACTAAGGGTGGCAACTGTTATAGTATATCAAATTTTCAAGTATATGGCAAGTAAAAAAAGAGTGGGACAGAAATCGGTCATTCGTTAGAATCCGATTTCGTCGTCCCACCTCCTCACAGTTGAGTAGGGTCTGTAAAAGCTGATGAAATCAGGGTAGTAGAGCCCACTCAACCACTGCGACTTGCTCGACAATCCAATGAATTAAGAGGCTAGGACTTTTTGTCCCTAGCCTCTTAAAAATATTACAATTCGATATCGCCAAACAAGTCAGCCATTGAGAATCCAGTTTGAGTTTCTGGAAGATCAAAGTCACGTTTCTCTTGTTTTTGGACGACGTGGGACGTTGATTGACGTTTTTTTCTTGTTTTTTTCGCCTTCTTCTTGAGCAGGACGTTCTTCAAGAGCTTTGATAGAAAGTGATACACGTTCATCTGCAGCATTTACTTCAAGAACTTTAACAGTTACTTCTTGTCCAACTTTAAGAACATCTTTTGGATTTTCAACACGTTTGTGTGAAATTTGTGAGATGTGTACAAGTCCATCGATACCTGGCAATACTTCAACGAATGCACCGAAGTCAGTCAAACGTTTAACAGTACCTTCGATAACGTCACCAGCAGCCAATTTTTGTTCTACACCATCCCATGGTCCAGGTGTTGTAGCTTTCAATGAAAGTGATACACGACCTTCTTCTTCGTTCAAGTCAAGAACTTTCACTTCGATTTCTTCACCCACAGTAACAACTGATTTAGGTGAAACGTTACGTTCGTGTGACAATTCAGTCAAGTGAACCAATCCATCAACACCACCAAGGTCGATGAAAGCACCGAAGCTAGTGATACGAGCAACTTTACCAGTTACAACGTCACCAACGTTCAATTTACCGAATACTTCAGCGCGAGCTGCAGCTGATGCAGCTTCAACAACTTCACGACGAGAAAGGATAAAGCGGTTTTCTTTTGGATCTACTTCTTTGATTTTTGCATCAAATTCTTGACCAACGAAACGTTCAGTGTTACGTACAAAACGAGTATCAAGCATTGAAGCTGGAATAAATCCACGAAGTCCTTCAAATTCTACTGAAAGTCCGCCCTTAACAGCGCGAGTTCCTTTAACAGTAACAACTTCTTCTTCACGTCCGACCAATTTGTCCCATGCTTTTCGAGCTTCTAAACGTTTTTTAGATACAAGGTAAGTTACTGTATCAGTATCTTTACCAACTACTTGACGAAGAACAAGCAATTCAAGTGTTTCACCTGGTTTTACCAAGTCGTTGATGTCAGCATCACGATCGTTTGTCAATTCGCGAAGAGTCAAAACACCTTCGACACCAGTTCCAGAGATTGCAACGTTAGCTTGGTTCGCGTCAACTGTCAATACTTCAGCAGTAACAACGTCACCTGGTTCAACTTGGCTAACACTGTTTAGCAAATCTTCAAATTCATTCATCTAAAAAATCCTCCAACAATCAAGTTTTCTAAAACTTGACATACTTATAATTATTTTTCCTAAGCAAGCACTCGCAACGAAATCAAAATGATCTACAACGACTTCTTCATATAAAGAAATAAAATACCTGAGTAGATATTTTATCATTTTATCTGATATTACCTAAGAACTGGGGTAGCTGGATTCGAACCAACGCATGAGGGAGTCAAAGTCCCTTGCCTTACCGCTTGGCTATACCCCCAAGAATAAAATGGAGAGAGAGGGATTCGAACCCCCGAACCCGAAGGAGCGGATTTACAGTCCGCCGCGTTTAGCCTCTTCGCTATCTCTCCATATAAATCAACAGGGTCTATTATACCATTGATTTATTTTGATTGTAAGCCCTTATTTGTTCAAATTATAATTTTCTATTAAAAATTTCAACGGCTTTTTCAAGTTTTTGTAAAGGGAATCAACATTTCCATTCTTGATAATAGCAAACTGCTCTCCCATATCTGCAATTTCACCAATCGTTTTCTTTCCAATAGACAATGTAAATCCATCGAAGGTATCTTTACCAACTGTTACTTTGCTATCCACGATTTGAATTTCAATTTTTTTATCTTTTCTTACTCATTCTACCACCTCATTTCAACCCCTTTATTTTACAAAAATTTTTTTCACATGCTTGCAAGCCGAAAATGTTTAATGATTAAATTATTTCATTTCGCAGCTATCTGCTTCTGGCGAAAAAAAGAGGGAGAACTTATCCCCTCATACTTGGCTTTATTCAGTTACTTTGACAATCCATCCCTCAGGCGCTTCAACATCTCCGAATTGAATACCAGTCAATTCATCATAAAGTTTCCGTGTGACAGGTCCTACTTCTGTTTCAGAATAGAAGACATGGAAATCATCTCCATGTTGAACACCACCGATTGAGAGATAACCGCTGCGGTACCACAAGCTCCTGCTTCCCACAAAGCGGTCCAAATCATTGATAAAGACATCCCCTTCGATTGGTGTCAAACCAAGACGGTGCTCTGCCAAATAGAGCAAAGAATATTTGGTAATCGATGGCAAGATAGAAGGACTCAATGGAGTGACAAACTCATTGTTGGCTGTGATTCCAAAAAAGTTGGCCGATCCGACTTCTTCAATCTTGGTATGGGTTGCCGGATCAAGGTAAATCACGTCAGAGAAATTACGATCGTGGGCAATTTTACCAGGAAGCATGCTGGCTGCATAGTTCCCTCCGACTTTAGCTGCTCCTGTTCCATGCGGAGCAGCACGGTCATACTCGTCTTGGATCAAGAAGTTGGTTGGCACCAAACCACCTTTAAAGTAGTTGCCTACAGGCATGGCAAAGATGGTAAAGATGTATTCTTCTGCTGGTTTCACTCCAATGATATCTCCTACCCCAATCAACAAGGGGCGAAGATAGAGAGTTCCACCAGTACCGTATGGAGGGACATATTCTTCATTGGCACGCACAACTGCTTTACAAGCTTCCACAAACATATCGGTTGGTACTTGAGGCATCAAAAGACGATCAGCTGTCCGTTGCAAACGTTTGGCGTTTTCATCAGGACGGAACAATTGGACGCTTCCATCTTTTGTACGGTAGGCTTTCAACCCTTCAAAGGCTTGCTGACCATAATGCAAGCTAGAGAAGATTCGGATAGATGCAAGGTCGCATCCTCAGTTAATTCGCCTTTTTCCCAAGCACCATTGCGATAATGAGCCAAATAACGATAGGGTAATTTCATATATGAAAAGCCAAGATTTTCCCAATCAAGTGATACTGTCATGATCATGCTCCTTAGAAATTTTTGCTACTTGACCTGGTTCAGGTCATTTCAGTTTCTCAATCTATGTAAACTATTGTACACCATTTCATGAGAATTTCAAGTGATATTTTCAATTTTCAGAAAATTTATTTTGAAGAAAGTCAGTCTCCCAACAGACTGACATTTTCTTTATTTGATGGTGGCAGAGAATACTTCATGATCCGAAATGGTGTCATTCACGAAGGATCCATTGCTTGTTCTTTCCGAAAGACTTAATTGCGTCAAATCAATCTCTGTCACTTGACCTGTTGTCGAGGTGATTTGAAGGATTTGATCTTGCTCTGCTACTTCTTCCTGGCTCGTAAAGAGATCAAAATCTCCTTGGTCTGTGAAGACTGGACCTGCCTTTAAGACGCGGTGTGGCTTAGACTTCAGCTCACGTAAGACTTGTAGTCCACGTTTAGCCCGGCTGGTCACAGGAATATCGTCTTGCGACATCCGTTTGAGACTGCCTCGTTGGGTCAGAATGTACATACTTGGTGTTGTAGACTTAAAGACAGCTACCACCTGATCCCCGTCTTTGAGGTTAATGGCTTTTAAACCCCTGCTGCTTTAGCCCCAACCACTGGGACTTCCTCAATATTGAAGCGGAGACCATAACCATTTTTGGTAATGATCATGATATCCTCGAGGACAACTGGTGCAACAGCGACAATACGATCTGTATCATCTTTCAGCTTAGCGTACTTGGTTGATTTGGAACGATAGGTCCGCCATGGGCTCAATTCCTTGCGTTCAAAGCGCTTGATTTGTCCCTGTTGGGTAGCTGCGAAGTAGGTCACTCCCTCAAACTGATCCACAATCTCTGCAAAAAGAATTTCTTCTTCCTGCTCGAAATTGCTCAAGGTCTGACTGAGGTGCTCGCCGATGTCCTTCCACTTGGTATCTGCTAATTCATGAACAGGTCGATAAATAGCATTTCCCAAGTTGGTAAAGAGCAAGAGATGCTGGGTGGTCTTAGCAGGCTCTACGAAAAATCAATTCATCGTCGTCCCGCTTACCGACTTCTTCCACCGTTGATGCATTGAAAGAACGAGGAGAGGTTCGTTTGATATAACCAGCACGAGTCACGCTAACGAAGGTCTCCTCTTCGACAATGAGACTGGCTGTATCAATCTCAATCGTCTTAGCAGTGTCTTGCAATTCACTGCGACGCGGATTCCCAAAGAGCTTCTTGACTTCACGCAATTCCTTCTTCATGAGGTTGAACATGGTCCGTTCATCCCCAATGATGGCTGCCAAGGTGGCGATTTGCTCCTTGAGGTTAGCATGCTCTTCTTCCAAGGTGACGATATCTGTATTGGTCAAGCGGTACAATTGCAAGGTGACAATGGCTTCTGCTTGTTCTTCTGTGAAATCGTAGCTGACTTTGAGGTTTTCCTTGGCATCTGCCTTGTTATCAGAAGCACGGATCAGAGCGATGACTTCATCGAGGATAGAAATGACGCGGATCAAGCCCTCTACGATGTGGAGGCGTCTTTCCGCCTTTTCCTTGTCAAAGCGAGAGCGAGCGACAATGATATCACGACGGTGAGCAATGTAGCTAGACAAAAATCGGAACAATCCCTACTTGACGAGGGGTATAGTTGTCAATCGCCACCATATTGAAGTTGTAGTTAACCTGCAAATCTGTATACTTGAACAAGTAGTTCAAGATCAAATCTGCATTGGCATCTTTCTTCAACTCAATGGCAATGCGAAGACCATCCCGGTCAGACTCATCCCGAACTTCTGCAATACCGGCCACCTTGTTATTGACACGGACTTCATCGATTTTCTTGACTAGATTGGCCTTATTAATCTCATAAGGAATCTCAGTGACGATGATTTGTTGCTTGCCGCCTTTGAGTTGCTCAATCTCTGTCTTAGAGCGAACAACCACCCGTCCCTTACCAGTTTCATAGGCTTTCTTGATCTCATCACGACCTTGAATAATGGCACCTGTCGGAAAGTCAGGCCCCGGTAAAAACTCCATGAGCTTGTCTACCTTGGCAGATGGATGGTCAATCATATAGACCACGGCATCGATAACCTCAGCTAGGTTATGGGGCGGAATATCAGTCGCGTAACCAGCTGAAATCCCCTGCTGCCCCATTGACCAAAAGGTTTGGAAAGGCTGCAGGCAAAACCGTTGGTTCTTTTTCTGTATCGTCAAAGTTCCAGGCAAATGGCACTGTGTTCTTTTCGATATCTTGAAGGAGATAACCAGCAATTTCAGATAGACGTGCTTCGGTATAACGCATGGCTGCCGGTGGATCACCGTCCATGGAACCATTGTTTCCGTGCATTTCGACAAGGATCTCGCGGTTCTTCCAGTCTTGAGACATGCGGACCATGGCATCATAGATAGAACTATCCCCGTGAGGGTGGAAATTCCCCATGATATTTCCGACAGACTTAGCAGACTTGCGGTAGCTCTTGTCATGGGTATTCCCTGTCCTTATTCATAGAATAAAGAATCCGCCGTTGAACTGGTTTCAAGCCATCCCGAATATCAGGCAGGGCCCGTTCTTGAATAATGTATTTGGAGTAGCGACCAAAGCGCTCTCCCATGATGTCCTCCAGGGACATGATTTGAATATTACTCATATAGGATACAAAGCCCGTAAAATACAAAGGGAAAATAGGAAATTCTTGCAGTGAGCGATGCTCACAAAAGAATTTATCTTTTTCACACAGTATTTAGGGCGTGTTCAACTCCTTTCAAAGAATGTAGAGTAGAATTTTTTAGAAAAAGGAATTCAGTTACTACAAATAACTAAACGATCCTTTCTGTAGTTCAAAGTTAAAATAGATGATTGAATCAATGATTCAACAGTTTCGCCTCAGCATAAACCATCATCTTCTTAGCCTCTTTGTGATTGTAGGTAAATCCCATCTTTTGGGCTAGGATTTGAGCTTCCCGATCAAAAACATTCATGGTAGCAAACAAAGACTGACTGATTTTCTCTATACTGGATAGATTAAGAAGTGCGGAGAACTCCCTCTCCGCAGGTAAATAGTGAAAAAGATACTTGTAGTTCTTCCCGGTATCAACTGATCCCCGATCACTTGCTACCTGCCAAGCTAAGACCTTCAAGAGCTCTTGCTGGCAAATGCCATAGAGGTGGTCAGTCGCATAGATCAGCTGATTTCTTCGAATGGCCTTTACGACATAAGTCGATACCCACCAAAAATTCATTGCAGGATGTTGCAAATTCCTCTTCGGAGGGCGGAGCGGTCCAGTAGCGCTTGGCATTAGGCTGATAGGCTTCAAACAAGCCTTTGTCGTCTTTTAAGACGCTGAAACCTGCCTCGCTGTCCACCCACTCTTGGATATGTTCTTTAGGACAGAGGGTCAAATCGATGCGATTGCCATCTTCAAAGAGCATAAGATAAAGATGACGATGTCCTACTATATTGTGCTGTTCAATCAGACGATTACCAAACTGGTCTAGCCAAGATAAATCTGATATCAGCTCTTCCAAATTCTCTACAATATAGACCACATCATAATCTTGAAACTCATCTTTTGGGGAATCTAAATTGGTACGAGAGCCAGATAGGGCCACTGCTTCCACTTTTCAGAGATTCAGCAATTTGGATAATCAGTTCCATCATTTCTGTCTCAGTTCTCATCTTTCACTCCTTCGTCACTTAAAGATCCTTGAAATTGTTGGTCTTTGTCTAAATAAAGATAAAGAGATGGGAGAAAGAATCCAATAAAAATAGCTACTTCAAGCGGTCGCATGCGACTCAAATTAGTCATAAAGTGCTCACTAGGAGTACAAAAAGCAACCCAACTGGCAATTAGATAATAGGAGACAATGCCAATTACTTTCCACACTCTATCCTTATAGACAAGATAGAGACGAATTCCACTATAAAGAAGCGCTATAAGCAACAAGGGATAACAGAAAAATAAGAGAACAAATCCAACTTTTAAACTTATTTCATAATCCTGAAATTTCAATAACCCGTGTTCGTATATTGTCAGACATAGCATAATAGGAAAAAAGAGACCAAAAAATGGTTGTTTTCTTTTCTCTAATCGCCTTTCAATCAAAACAGAAATAGCCAAAGCAATGACTGGGAGCATGAAACCAAGGGGCATACTAAGCATAAATAATAAATCGTTCATTTCATACCTTCCTGCGATTCTGGCTAATGATCAAATATATAGCCGGCAGATAAGAGAGAGCAAGAGATAGGAACATGAACCCGATCATCATGCTTCTGTGCCGCAAAAACTCTTCCGACATACTAGCCATAACCAGATAAAAAAGCACGGCACTTGCTAGATAAGTGAGGATAATCAGGATTATTTTCCATCCATATTTAGGAAAAATAGAAAATAATCGGATAACGTGATAAAGCAAGGCAATCACGACCAAAGGGACACCTAGGGCTATTACCATTAGTTGAACACCAACAGCTACTAGCACGAATGGAAGGAATCTCTCGATAACGTCAAACGAATCAAATTGTAGGACACAATAAGTCATGACTGTTAAACAGATCGGATAATACAAGCTCATAAAATTTCTTCTTTTTCCAATTCAGCCAAAAGGCGATGAAGATGGATAGAAATAAGACAATATACAATTGGTAAAAATGATTGAATGTCGTAATTAAAAATCCATAATTTTTAGTTTCTAGCTGAATCCTATTGATCTCGGTCGAAAAAAAGTAGAGATAGATCGGAGGAAGATAGGAGACCAGAATCATCGAAAAATGATTACGTAAATGAAATGATCGATCTGAAATATCGATTGCACATATATGGCCAAAAATACCTACAAGTAAGGGACCCAAAATATAGGATAGGAAAAATCAAAAATGCCTTCCAGAGTTTCTCCGAATAGACGAAACACAAACGAATCAGTGTAAAGACTAAGGATCCAATTATCAAGGGAAGCCATATAACATCATGAGAAAGGATGCCTCTAAAGAACCAGATTCCGGGAGTCTAATATTGGATTCAAGTACCTTTAGCATGCAGAGAGTAAAGACCACCGGCGCATACAAGCCTAAAAAGCCTAATTCTTCGACGATTCATGTTGATTGCAAGAAAAATTGAGGGCAAAGAGACTAATAAAAGAAAAAAACTAAGTATAGAGCCATTATTCACATCCCTTAAAACGCAGTCGTTTCTTCTAAGGTAAACTTAACGTTATCTTCGATCCATTGGCGGCGAGGTGCTGCCTTATCTCCCATTAAGACAGAGACACGGCGTTCTGCACGCGCAAGATCATCAATGGTGACACGAATCAAGGTGCGGGTTTCTGGGTTCATGGTGGTTTCCCAAAGCTGGTCTGCATTCATCTCCCCCAACCCTTTGTAACGTTGGAGGGTTGCCCCACGGCCAAAGGTCCGGCGTAGGTCTTCCAATTCACTATCTGTCCAGGCATAAGCCACTTCTTCTTTCTTCCCTTTGCCTTTAGACATCTTGTAAAGAGGAGGCATGGCAATATAGACCCGTCCTGCTTCAACCAAGGGACGCATATAGCGATAGAAGAAAGTTAGGAGCAAGGTCTGAATATGTGCTCCATCCGTATCAGCATCGGTCATGATGATAATCTTGTCATAGTTGGCATCTTCGATTGTAAAGTCAGCCCCAACTCCAGCACCGATGGTGTAGATCATGGTGTTGATTTCCTCGTTTTTGAGGATATCGCTCATATTGGCCTTCTCAGTATTGAGAACTTTCCTACGAAGTGGAAGGATGGCTTGGAACTTACGGTCTCGACCTTGCTTGGCCGATCCACCGGCTGAGTCTCCTTCGACTAGATAGAGTTCATTCTTGGCAGCATTCTTGGACTGGGCTGGGGTCAGTTTACCAGATAAGAGGCCCTTGTCCTTTTTGTTTTTCTTGCCATTTCGACTCTCATCACGTGCTTTTCGAGCTGCTTCACGCGCATCCCGGGCCTTGATAGCCTTGCGAATCAGATTAGAAGCTAATTCTCCATTTTTCCATGAGGAAGAAAGTCAATTTATCAGAAACAATGCTATCTACTACTGGACGAGCCAAGGGACTTCCTAATTTGTCCTTGGTTTGCCCTTCAAACTGCAAATGAGCTTCTGGAACCAAGATCGAAAGAACAGCTGAAAGACCTTCCCGATAGTCTGACCCTTCCAGATTCTTGTCTTTTTCTTTGAGAAGACCCGTCTTTCTTGCATAGTCATTCATGGCCTTGGTAATGGCTGTCTTAAGACCTGTCTCGTGGGTTCCCCCATCTTTGGTGCGGACATTATTGACAAAGGATAAGATATTGTCGGAATAGCCATCATTGTACTGAGAGCAACTTCTACTTGAAGCCTTCTGATTCTCCATTAAAGTAAAGAACCGGCGTCAAGGTTTCCTTTATCTTCGTTCAAATACTCAACGAAATCCTGAACCCCGTTTTCGTAATGGAAGGCCACATGGTTGTCTTCTTCCTTACGAAGGTCTGTCAGCGTCAGGGTTACATCCTTAAGCAAGAAGGCTGATTCTTTGATCCGCTCTGCAATGGTATTAAACTTGAAATCAGTCGTTGAGAAGATGGTCGCATCCGGCATAAAGGTAACCTTGGTCCCTGTCTTAGATTTAGGAGCCGTTCCTATCTTCTCAAGAGTAGTAACAGGCTTCCCACCATCTTCAAAGCGTTGCTTGTAGACCGCTCCATCACGGGTAATCTCAACCTCAAGCCAGCTAGAGAGGGCATTCACGACCGAAGACCCCACCCGTGGAGACCACCAGAGGTCTTATATCCCCTTGACCAAACTTTCCTCCAGCGTGGAGGACCGTAAAGATCACCTCGACGGTTGGTTTGCCCATTGCATGCATCCCTGTCGGCATCCCCGACCTTGGTCAGCTACAGATAGGGACCCGTCTTTATTGATCGTAACGTCAATTTGAGAACCAAAACCAGATAGGGCTTCATCGACTGCATTGTCGACAATTTCCCAGACCAAATGGTGGAGACCATTTCCATCTGTCGATCCGATATACATCCCTGGACGTTTACGGACCGCATCCAACCCTTCTAGTACCTGAATGGCATCGTCATTGTAATTATTAATGTTGATTTCCTTTTTAGACACAAGGAACCTCCTGTTTGTTCATCTTTTTCTATATTACAGCTTTTTAGAATTTTTGCAAAATTTTTTTCTTTCTTCTCTTCCTTTCCGTGGCCTATTTATGTGCGATTAGTTTGAACCAACTATCCGATGTGACAATTATGACCAAAAATTTTCTTTTTCATTCAAAGCAATTTTGATATAATAAAACTATGATGAAAACTATTCTTTTACTCGTATTAGCCTACCTATTAGGCTCCATTCCTTCTGGTTTATGGATTGGGAAAGCCTTCTTTAACATCAATCTACGGGAACACGGTTCTGGAAATACAGGGACCACCAACACCTTCCGTATCCTAGGAACCAAGGCAGGTATAGTCGTCTTTGCGGCTGATTTCCTCAAGGGAACCTTGGCTGTTTTATTGCCGACCATTTTTGGGGTTTCAGGAATTTCTCCTATGGTCTTTGGTCTTTTAGCAGTCCTTGGGCACACCTTCCCCATTTTTGCAGGCTTTAAAGGGGGCAAGGCAGTAGCGACTAGTGCAGGTGTCCTCATCGGCTTCTCCCCTCTCTTTCTCGTTATCCTAGCTATTTATTTCTTTAGCAGCCTCTATTTGACAAGTATGATTTCCTTTTTCAAGTGTGACGGTCGCAGTCCTGGCTAGTATCGGAGTCCTCATTCTGCCTCTGACTGGTTGGATCCTCCCAAGCTACGACCTGATCTTTACCATTATCGTCCTCGCTTTGGCAGCCTTGATTATCATCCGTCACAAGGACAATATCAAGCGTATCCTCAACAAGAATGAAAAATATCGTCACTTGGGGCAAAAAAACATCACCCATCAAAAACCAAAAAAACTAGAGTTCTTGCTCTAGTTTTTTTATGTTCAATAATAAATAGAAGATCTTTGGAAGAAAAGCAAACTGTAGTCGCCCCTCCACTTCTTCTATAACTTCACTTTCAAGAGTCTCTCTATTTCTTGATAAAGAATCTTTGTCGGCTGGTAGGCTTTTGGCTTTCTGAGCCAGGGCCTTTAGGTGCGACCAATCTTCCCGAGAAACCAATTCATTAAATAAGTGCAAGACTTCGGATTCTGTCTTTTTACGAGAGACCAAACCAATTTGGAATAACTCAGCCCGAACCGCATTATCAAACTGGTCATAGTCCTGGGGTAAAATCAGACTTGGAATGCCCTGCTCGATACAGCCCATCAGGATCCCTGCACCTGCATGATGAATGGCAAAGTCCATTTGATCCAGAACATCTGAATAAGGGAGGTAATCAAAGATCAGAAGATTCTCCGACAAGATCCTTGGTGGATGCTCCAAACCACTAGAGTCACCTAAGGTTACGTAAAAGACATAGTCAGGATGTTCTTTGCTCAAAATCTTTGCCAACTCCACCATCCGCTCTTTTTCCCATTTTAAATGAGTGCCGCAAGTGACGAAGACAAGCTTTTTAGAGGTCGTAAGATACTGCTTCTGTTCTTGAGGAAGTCGGTCAAAAGATAGACAGCGATAACCAACCCATTTGAGCTGGGGTGGAAAATCGTCTCGAAACTCCAACTCTTTCATGCCTAGAGCTAAGATTGAATAGGGAGAATAGACTGCTTCTGTACCGTCTTCACGGTACAATTTTGAAGTCCGCTAGGGTAGCGAGATTCTTCTTAACCAGCGCAAGTCCAACTTTCTTTGCCAGACGAATGACCTTCCTGCCCAGTGCATCTCTCCACTTGTAGAAAGTTCCCCGATGTGGTTTCCAGCCACCTAGATAAGCAGGGGTCGTCGTGCGACTCTCAATCGCCACTGGACTTGGAATGGTCGTAATCCAGGGGATTTCAAACGCTCTGCTAACATACCAGCAGGAGCTGCTACAAAATCTGCAATAACCAAGTCTGGTTTTCCCTCAGAGTTCCAAATTCGATTTATTTCGTCGAAAAACTTCAGGAACCAGTCTGCTATTTGCCATTAATTGTTGGTACATGATAAATAGATTTGCTTGCTTTGATGTATTCGCTATATCTTCCATCACTGTCGGACGGTCAGGAAACAAGGCAAGGCAGTTAAAAACCAATTTGCTCAACCAATGCTTTTTCTGAAAACCGGTAATGACACGGATCTGAAAAACGTGGATCCTCCAGCAAGGGCTTCACCAGAGTCAAGGTTGGAAATAAATGACCACTAAAGGGAACGCTAATCACATCGATTTTTTTATCACTTTGTCTAATCCAGTCATAGATGATTCCTTTTCACATCTTTTTCTGTATTCATAGCTATAATGATCCGTATCCACTTGAATATCCGCTGAGTGGCGATCCAGAATACGTGAATAAGGATCTTTCTTTCCTTTGATGACCAGCAGTTCTATATCCTTTTGACTTAAGAGAAGCTGGGAAACCAGGGCCAATCGCTATCACGCGCAATCTTGGAAGGGTGACCTGATTGCCTAAACTTCTGAGCCACTGGGTCAGCATATTGACCCCTGAACTCTGACAAACAAGAACTACTTCCTGCGCTTCCAACAAGGGAGACAAGTGCTCCTGTAACAGCTTTTGGAAACGCGGGTTCAATATCGTATGCCAATAGTAGATGACATTGGATGTAGCAGCCAACAAGAGGGATACTTGTGGAGACTTTATATGTTCAAAATCTTGATTGAAGGGAAAATTACTGGCTACCACTGAATAGCCAGATGAACAAATTGCATGGAGGAGATCTAACTGCCCAGCTGTCAACCCGGCACAAGTAATATCACTGCTCCCACTAAGAAAGAGAGCCAAGCGATCAGAGTCTAGCATGGTCTGATCAAGAGACAAAGCAGACAAACGGTCTAGATAGGACTTTATCTTACTCATAACGAATCTTTCCATCCGTCACACGAATCTTCCGCCCCCGCCAATGAATCACAGGAGGAGTCACTAGAACATAGACAAAGAGCCAAGGAAGCAGGAAATCACTCAGCACTTCGTAGGTGACTTCATTCAAGTGTAAGCGATTGGTTAGAATGCTTTGTCGATAGAGGAGCATCCAAACTGCCTTGAATAGTAGGAAACTCAAGGCTAGAAGAAGATAAGGCCAACCTAAAAACAGACTTAAGATGAAGCCTAGAAAAGGCAGAAAACTAGGTAAGCCAATGAGACAAAAGACCTTCCAATCCAGGTGTTCTTTGAGATAGATAGAGCTAAAGAGAAGCCAGCGCTTCATCTGGAGCAGGTATTGCTTGGCGTCCTTGATAGTGGTTCGAACATTACAGGTGACCCGCGTTTGGATAATGGATATTCCTTTACTCCTTAAAAAATCGGCCACAGCTAAATCATCACATAGATAATCCTTAATCGCTGTGAAGAGTCCCTGCTCTTTTGCAAGTTCTACCGGTAGGACATAAAACATCCCGTTGATGGAGTGATTCGCCTCAACTTCTGCCATGGTAAAATAGGTAATAAAGGAATTGCCATTAACGAATGCTGCAACCAGCTTGGACCAGAAATTACTTCTTTCTTGGTTATAGGGAATACCTGTCAGAATAACCTCTTGACCTAGATAGGTAGTCAGCTCACCCATTTTAGAAAAATCAATCACACTATCATCATCCAAAACAATCAAATAAGGCCGGGTCAGCTCCTCTACAACCTGCTCAATCTTGTAACTCTTGGGATTAATACCCTGAGGGACGTCTTCAATGAGAAAGATTCGAATGCGTTGGGCAAAGGAAGCATCTTGGCAAATCTGATCTGCTACTCGCTGGGCTTCTGTATCAGACTGGTCAATCAACCAGTAGAATTCCACTGCTTCTGTTTGCTGGAGATTGGCCCGCAAATCACTCTCTAAACGAGGATCCCCAGAGAGGATGGGTTGGACCACTGTAAAAAGCTCTTCTGGAAAATCCGCACTATCAGCCCGGCCTTTTTTATAATAAGTGAAGGACAGCAACCAACGGATGAGAAATAAGAGAAGATAAGCAACGCCTAAAAGTATAACTATAAAATTCATCATCTATTAAGTCCCTTTCGTAAATACCTTGCAAGGAGACGAATGATCCATCTTTGAGGAAGCAGACGACCCTAGCAAAACGAGCAAGCGATAGCGAAGGCCGATAACAGCATAGGAAGTATCTCTTTCTATGAATCGAATCAACTGCTGAGCGACTTTCTCAGGCTTCATCTGCAAGCGACTTCCTCCCAATGCTTCTTTTAGTTTAGGAGAAAAAATGCCTGTTTGGACTGGTCCAAGAATATAGAGACCTAGCTGGACTGGAGAATCTAATTGACTTAGTTCCTCCTGGAGAGCAAGAGTGTAGAGTCTGCAAGGCAGCCTTGCTGGAACTGTAGGCTGCTAGATAGGGATGAGGATAAAGGGCAGCCAGAGAAGACAGCTGGACCAGCTGAATCTTCTGATGTTTCTGCACTAACTTCTTGATTAGGTGGACAGGAGCATGGTAATTGATTTGCCAGAGATCTTGCTCACTGGCTGAATCAAGGTCACTCCCACGGGAAAAATAGGCTAATCCCGCACAATTGACGAGAAGATCTGCATCTAGGTTCTCTACAAAAGCTTCTAGAGCCACTTGATCTAGCATATCTAATGTTAGGATTGACAGTTGCGCCTTTCTCCCAGTTAGTTCTTTTTGGACTTGGGAGAGTTTATCAGCATCTCGACCCACTAAGACCAGATAATCCAGCCTTCTTGCCAGTTCTTTCGCTAGCTGCCGGCCAATCCCTCCTGTAGCCCCCTAAAATGATCGCTTTATTATTTGTATCTTCCATCTTCATAGCTCTAGTGTACCAAATTTCGATTAGATAGAAAACTTCTACTGCCATTCTTCAACATTTAATGTACAATATACACACTAAAAAATGAGAAATTCACTTTTAATCATTGAAATATGGATTGAAATAATTTATAATACCTTGAATAGTGAGGGATTTTTATGAAATTCTATTCATATGATTATGTATTGAGTCAGATTAGCCAACAAAATTGGGTCATGGTAATCATTTCCATTCTCTTAGTGTTGGTAACGGCTTTTTGCCTTTAAGGCATTTAAGGATAAACGCGGAAGTAAGTTCCGTGAATTATCAATCATTTCTATCTTATTATTAGTGGCCGTTGTTTTGATTGGTATTTCAAATTTCCAAAGCAATCAGTCCAACGACAATCAATTCCGTAGCTCTTTGCACTTTATCGAAGTCGTTTCAAAAGAGTTAGGAGTTGATAAAGAAAATGTCTACGTCAATACTTCAGCGACAACCGATGGAGCTATTATCAAGGTAGACAAGCAATTCTATCGCGCTATTAGCGGAACAGACCCGGATAGCTATTTACTTGAAAAATGGACTTATATAAAACAGATGTAGAACTGGTGGAGGTAGAAAAATAATGGACTTTTTTATCACAATTGCAATTAAGTTGGCTATAGGGCTTGTTTCCCTAGTTTTTGTTATTAATATGACTGGTAAAGGAAATCTAGCCCCTAGTTCTGCAACAGACCAAGTTCAAAACTTTGTTCTTGGTGGTATCATCGGTGGGGTTATCTACAATAGTTCTATTACCATCCTTCAATATGCCGTCATCCTCATCATCTGGACCATTTTGATATTGTCACTCAAATGGCTCAATACCAACGTTTCCTTCATTAAGCATCTAATTGATGGAAAACCAACCATTATCATTAAAAACGGAAAATTAGATCCAGAAGCTTGTCGCTCAAAAGGCCTTTCTGCTTCTGAAGTCGCTCTTAAATTGCGCTCTCAAGGGGTCTTCCAATTAAAAGAAGTCAAAAGAGCCGTCATCGAGCAAAATGGCCAACTCATTATCGTCCGAATGGGAGATGAAAAATCGCAAATACCCAATCATTACAGATGGTGTGGTCCAGCTAGAGATCTTAGAGACCATCGGTAAAACCGAAGAATGGCTTATGGCCGAACTGAATAAAAAGGATTTGAAAATGTCGACGACATCTTTATCGCTGAGTATGACAAGGGTGAGATTAATGTCGTGACTTATTAAGGATGGAAATCAGCTATTCGTAAAAAAATAGTCAATTAAAAGAGGCTGGGACAAACGTCCTAGCCTCTTAATTGTCTTTGGATTGTCTAGCCAGACGTAGTGGTTGAGTGGGATCTACTACGCTGATTTCATCAGCTTTTACAGCCCTACTCAACTGTGTGGAGGTGGGACGACGAAATCGAATTCTAACGAATGACCGATTTCTGTCCCACTCTCTTTTATATTTTGTCTATTTCCCAACCGTACTTCGATAACTACTAGCTGTTAAGCGATCAAATAAGAAAGGTCTGTAAAAAATACTGTAGCTGTGATAATTGCAAATAGTAGCAACATTAAAAAATTCAGAATGAACAGGCAGAGGAACAAGAGCCTATCTGCAGCTTTGTTCAACTCATTCATCAAAGTCACTAAGCCCAATGGAATCAAGCAGAAATAGCTAACTAATAAGATTCCTCTAAGAATGGTTCAAAGCCATTATTTATTTTCAAACACAAGACCGAATTTCAATAAGGAACTGCTCATGTTTTTAAAAGAAGCTGGCTAATTATCTAGACTTTAGCCTCAGTAAAAATACCTTTATTTAATTCTTAAATCAATATCCACTATAAAGCATCGACGATGTCCATTAGTATTTCCATAGGAGTTTTTCCTACGACCATTAACAGTTTCGATAATGTGATAAACTTTTAAACGATTGTCATTGCTAAAGACAAAGTCAAAGCGGAATTCGCGTCCATTCGGTGCAACTGTATCAAATTTTGTTTTATATTTATCATGGATAGGGCTAACTGGAAATTTATTGAAGAGCAAGCGTCGCTTCGCTCATAGCTTCTTTCAGACAGTTTTCTAGTTCCTGACAATAGTTATAAAACATCTGATAGAGATCTTCTTGAGAAATTCTTCTTCTACGAACTAATGATTTAATTTCCCAAAAATTCCTGCGCGGGATTTCAATGCTGAATGAAAAATCCTTCCTGGTTGATTCTTTTCTAAAAATTCATCTCTTGTAATCATAGAACCACTTTCTCTTTTTATCAATCTGTAGTAAACTATTATTATTTCTAAACATAGTCAATCCATAATGAAATCAAGCAGATCCATCAAGGTGAGTTTCTTACGACCATTCACTGTCTCAAATAGATTATAAACTCTTAGTAGTTGATTCTTTTTGAAAACAAACTCAAACCGGAACTCCCGACCATTTGATTCGACTACATAAAAATCCGGTATTATACTTACCCTTCAGCTCTAATGCTTGCATTTGCCGGTCTTCTATTTCCTACAAAGTGAAAGAAATATCTGATAAAGTTGCTCTTCAGAGAGTCTTTTTCTTCGAACCAATGACTTGAAGTCATTATATCCCCACCATGGGATTTGGATATTGAATGAAAAACCTTCCTGATTCACTCGATCTATAAATGCATTTCTAGAAATCATACCAATTCCCCTTCTTTTGGAATAGCTTTTGACTCTATTATACCATCTTTTATTTTTCACAAAAAAAGCATCCCAACTGGAATGCTTTTTTCTGTTTCTTAATAGTATTCTCCTTGGCGGTAGTTCCAAGAGTTGAAATGATCGGATAAGTGCATCATGATCTTATCGATATCCAATCCTTTACGGATCACGACTGGACAAGTATTGACAGAACGGCTACCTGCTCCTTGTTCTGGGATGAGTTTTCCTTCCGCATCAACCATAGAAACCATCACTCCTTGTTCATAGCGCGTTTCAATGGTCTTGTCTGGTTGGATGGAAGCTACATAATCATCGGCTTCGATGACCAAATCCACGGCACCTTCGATACGCTCACCAATTCCTTCGACCTTTCCACGATTTCCTTTACCAGATGGGTTAGCTGAAGAAGCATAAACCATCTTGCCTTCTTTTTCCCACATTTCTTTAGCGATTTGCTCACCAGCTTTACCGAATTTGATGACAAAACAGCTGGTTCCACGAACATCTGTCATGAGTTCTTCGCGTCCATCTCCGAAAGCTTGCAATTTTGCATAGGCATCTTCACGCCATGGAAGGATACAACCAAGCAAGATATCTTCATCCCAATGTTTTTGGTAGAAAGCTTCGATTTCAGGATTCAATTGAGCAAGGGCACGGAGTTCATCCATGCTTCCACAAAGAACCACACCTGGTTTGTTGCGGTTGCGTTCTTTGGCTTCGAATTTACGTTCCAAGCCAGCCTTGTCACTGGTCATGATGATGTAGCCGACTTTTGTAGGGCAGACGATACAGCCACCCTCACCCTTCAAAAATCTCAAATCCTTCTTGTGAAAGTTGTCCGTCCCATTGAATGTGTTTTGTCATAAGTCTCTTTCCTTTTTCTATTCTTTTTTTAGTATTGTATCAAAAAAATAGTCTCAAATTCAATATATTTTTCAGAAAATTCGTAATTAGTAAACAATTTTGTCATTGCCAATAAGCTGGCCGTTGCTTTTCATAAGTGGCAATCAAATCTTCATATTGAAGGGTAATCCCAATATCGTCTAAACCGTTAAGTAATTTGTGCTTCCAATCTTGATCAATCTCAAAGCAAAACTCTCCAACAGGTGAGATGATTTTCTGCTCTTCCAAATCCACCGTTACTAGATCTGTCGGTTTCAAGCTGGCCAGTTTTTGACGAACCTCTAGCGGTTGCACAATCGGTAGCATGCCATTATTGAGCTCATTATTGTAATGAATATCTCCGAAAGATCCAGCGATAACGACCTTAAAGCCATAATCTGCCAAAGCCCAGGCTGCGTGCTCCCGAGAGGAGCCAGCTCCAAAATTGTCACCAGTGATCAAAATGGTTGCCTTGCGGTATTCCGGCTTATTAAAGATAAATGCTGGATCCTCGGTATACTGATCGTCCAAATAGCGCCAGGCATACATGAGGTATTTTCCAAAGCCTTTTTTATCAATCAGCTTTAAGAATTGCTTGGGGAGGATTTGGTCGGTATCGATATTATCGTTCATCAAGGGAACGGTTGTTCCCGTATAAATGGTAAATTTGTCCATGATTCCTCCTTTACTGGACTTCAGGCATTTGGCGCACGTCGACAAAGCGTCCTGCTATTGCTGCTGCAGCGGCCATAGCAGGGCTACAGAGATGGGTCTTAGCCCCAAATCCTTGGCGGTCTTCAAAATTTCGATTGCTGGTAGAGGCACAGTGGACCCCATCTGGAACCTTATCAGGGTTCATTCCTAGACACATCGAGCATCCTGGATCACGCCATTCAAAACCTGCATCCATAAAGATTTGATCCAAGCCCAACTTTTCAGCGGCTTGCTTGACCGGACGAGAACCAGGTACGACAATGGCTGTTAAGTTTGGCGCGATCTTTTTGCCTTTCACAAACTTGGCTGCCAACTCCAAATCGCTGAGACGCGCGTTGGTACAAGATCCGATAAAGATATAACCTAATTCAATGTCTGCTGGTTTTTGGCCAGGTTCTAGATCCATATAATGATAAGCACGCTCATCGTTCATGTCCCGAATCTCTGGAAAGGGAGTTTCAAAGTCCACTCCCATGGAAGGATTGGTCCCCAAGTCACCATCGGAGCTAAGTCAGATACATCCATACGGATAACCTTGTCATATACGGCATCGTCATCACTGACCAAGGTCTTCCAGTCCGCTACTGCAGCTTCAAAAATTTTGTGGCACACATTCGCGACCCCGAAGGTAGTCAAAGGTCGTCTCATCTGGATTCATGATTCCCATCTTAGATCCAAACTCGATGGACATGTTACAGATGGTCATGCGTTCTTCCATAGTCAAGCGATCAATCGCTTCTCCCCGATACTCTACGACATAGCCAACGCCGCAGGCAACTCCGTAGCGCGCTATCAAAGCTAGGATGTAATCCTTTGAATAGATCCCTTTTTGCGGGGTTCCGGTGAATTCGACCAACATCTTCTTGGGTTTGACCTGCCAGATGGTTTGAGTGGCAAAAACATGCTCCACTTCACTGGTTCCGATCCCAAAGGCAATAGCACCGAAGGCGCCATGGGTTGCGGTATGGCTGTCTCCACAGACAATGAACTTTCCAGGCTGAGTTCGTCCAGTTTCAGGACCAACCATGTGTACAATTCCTTGCTTAGCAGAACCATGGGCAGCATGATCAATCCCAAAGTCTTTGACGTTTTTCAGCTAATTTATCAATCTGGGCCTTTAGAAATCACATCCCGAATATCATAAATGTTAACAGTTGGTACATTGTGATCAAAGGTCCCAAAGGTTAAATCTGGCCGTCGTACCTTGCGTCCTGCATCCCGTAGTCCCTGAAAGGCCTGGGGACTCGTGACCTCGTGGATATAGTGTTGGTCTACATACATGAGCTGAGGTTGCCCTTCCACTCCTGTAATTACGTGGCGGTCCCAAAGTTTATCAAAGATAGATTTTCCACTCATTGTCTTTCTCCATTTATCTTGTTGCTAGGAAATCCATTGAAGGATTAAAAAGAGGATACCTGCTAAAAGAAGGCTACTCATCCACCAGGTAACTTGAAAATACCATTTCCTTACCTTGTGGTGAAAGAGATAGCCACCTAAAAGAGCTCCAAATCCACCAAGTATCCAGCTCTCGAGTAAGAGGACCTTTTCAGGAATCCGCCACCTGTTTTGGATGGCTTTTCGCTTATCTAAGCCATAGGTCAGAAAAGACCATGCCATTCAAATGGCCAGCACTATTAAACAACGTTCTCTCCAAGTCATCTTAGAGGTTCCCAATGATAGCTGCTGTCATCTCTGCAGTCGAAGCCTGACCACCTAGATCTCGGGTCAGAATCCCCTGATTCAAGGTTTGATTGACAGCTTCTTCGATCATTTCTGCACTTGCTGTTTCTCCAAAACTGTCTCGGAGCATCATGGCAACAGACAGGATCATAGAAATCGGATTGGCAATGCCTTGACCAGCAATATCCGGAGCTGAACCATGAATCGGCTCGTACATGCTTGGTCCTTGATCAGAATGACTGGCAGACGGCATCACACCTAGTGTTCCAGGAAGGACGCTCGATTCGTCCGATAAGATATCTCCAAATAGATTCTCTGTCACGACGACATCAAAGCGGGCCGGATTAGTGATCATGATCATGGCTGCACTATCTACCAGTTGGTGTTCTAGAGTCACATCTGGAAATTCCTTAGCCACTTCTTCAGCTACTTGACGCCACAATTTAGAAGTCGCAAGGACATTTTGCTTATCAATACTAGTGACTTTCTTGCTGCGTCCTTGCGCAATCTTGAAAGCCTGGCGCATAATCCGGCGGATTTCTTCCGCACTGTAATCATTGATATCACGTGCTGTATCCTCTTTCAAGATATGCTCGCCAAAGTAAATGCCACCCGTCAATTCACGCACGACGACGAAGTCGACACCCTCGATACGCTCTGGTTTCAATGGCGACAGGTGTTTTAAGGCGTCAAAAAATTCGTACAGGACGAATATTAGCAAGAGGTTTAATTCCTTGCGAATAGCGAGCAGACCTTGTTCAGGGCCGAACAGGAGCATTGTCATACTCAGGACTCCCGATTGCTGCTAGAAGAATAGCATCGGCTCCTTTGGCTGCTTCAAGGGTATCTTGAGGAAGCGGATGACCCGCAGCGTCAATCCCCGCACCACCGAAAGGTTTGTCCTCTAGGCTATAGTCAAAGCCAATTTTTGGAGCGACAGCTGCGAGGACCTCTAGTCCTGCCGCCATGATCTCAGGGCCAATCCCATCTCCAGCAAGAGTTACAATGTCATCTTTCTCTCCTCTTAAGCTTATGGAAGATCACGGTAGGAGACAGCTCGTCCCATCTCACCCGCATTTTCTTTTTGAACCAAGGTATTGGCATTGATATAAGCGATAGCAGAGGCTCAATACGTCAAAGTCCAAACCAGAAGCATTGAAGATCGTATCCGTATCGACATTTTTCAACTGATACCAAGACACGGGCTTGGGCGTCGATCCCATCTGTGACCGCATCGATGTTGTAAGATGTCAAGCGAACGGTTTGGTTGAAGAATTGATCAATAGCATTAAAGATGGCTTCAACAGATCCTTGACCATTAGCAAGGAATTCAAGAACTTCCCCTTCTTCATTGCTGAGGCTGACCGCAGCTGTAATGGTTTCGTCTGCATTGGTAGTCAAGCTGAAGATCATTAAATTGGAATCCTTCTGGATTTTTCCACTGCTGTACCGGCAACAAGGGCGCGGATATCGGCATCTGTGATCTCGTGTTTCTTGTCTGCCAGAGATTTGAACTTAGCAAACAATGGCTGGATGTCTTCTTCTGTGAATTCCAGTCCCAACTCATGCAGTTTTTCAACAAAAGCATGGCGACCAGACAATTTCCCAAGAGGGAGACTATTGCTCTTGACACCCACCAACTCAGGTGTGATGATTTCATAGGTAAGGGGATTTTTAAGGACCCCATCTTGGTGAATCCCAGACTCGTGTGAGAAGGCATTGCCACCAATAACCGCCTTGTTTTTAGGAATTGGAATACCAGAGTAACGAGAGACCAACTCAGAAGTATTGATGGTTTCATTGAGCACAATCGGACTTTCAACCTGGTAATAGTCTTCGCGAATATTAAGAGCGACAGCTACTTCTTCAAGCGCTGCATTTCCAGCCCGTTCACCGATCCCATTGATGGTCCCTTCGACACGGCAGGCTCCATTTTTCACAGCAGCGAGGCTATTCGCCACTGCCATTCCTAGATCATCATGGCAATGAGGTGGAATAGATAATCTCGCGGTCCGTCTTGACATGGTCAATCAAGTATTTGAAAATCGCGCCATACTCTGCTGGTGTGGTGAAACCGACTGTATCAGGAATATTGATGTAGCTAGCCCCCGCATCGACTGCTGTCTGAACGACTTGCAAGAGGAAATCCAATTCCGTCCGGGTCGCATCTTCTGGCGAAAAATTCAACAATCTCAAATTTTGAGCGTGCATATGAAACATGCTCTTTGATAGCTTCAAGAATTTCTTCCTTGCTCTTGTTGAGTTTAAACTCCCGGTGAATAGGACTGGTTGCGATAAAGACGTGAACTTGCGGATACTTGGCATCCTTTAAGGCTTCATAACAAGCATCAATATCTGATTTGACAGAGACGAGCTAGGCCAGTTACGGCTGTCTTGGTTAAGACCTTTGCAATTTTCTGTACAGCTGTGAAGGAATCCGGACTAGCTGCAGGAAAACCTGCTTCAATAGCAGAAATACCCCATTTTTCCAATTGTTTGGCAATGGCAATCTTTTCTTTGATAGAGAAATTAACTCCCCGAGTCTGTTCGCCATCCCGAAAGGCTGGTATCTAAAAATTCAACTTTACGCATAGGGTCTCCTCATTTCTATGTAGTGGATATAAAGAAAAACATCTCACTCAGTCAACCAAGCGAGATGTTTTGTTACTCCCGCTTGGTAAGCCAAACAGGACTAATGCTTCTGCACTAGCCCTTATACCTCAACAACAAAGCAAATTGAATAAACTTAGCTGTTTTCATGTTTGACTTTCTCCTTTGTTCAATGTCTTGTTTAGTATTTTAGCACAGGGAAAATTGAATGTCAAGAATTTTCTGTAATATTCTGAATTTTTGAATAGAAATAAAAATAGAACCTTCGGACCTAATGAGTTCCTTCTGCTCTACTTCTTCTGATACAGATCAAAAACAATCTTGTCGTTATAGAGATCGATGGTATTGGCCTTGGCATAGATTCCAAAGTCGTTATCCATCTCCGACAAAGAGAATGGTGATGGTAGACTCCTTTGGCGAAATCTGGATAAAAATCTGGGATATTTTTTATTTTTGCTTAAAGTCGTAAAAACCATTTTTGAGGAATTTGAAAGCTTCCACCGAAAAATCCTTCACAGTCAGGAGAATATTTCCGTTATCTAATTTGGATGGTTGGAAGTATATGTACAAGGGATAGGACTTGCCCAGAAGGCTCACTGCCCTTCTAGCAAGATTTGTTGGTTGTCCGCATAGACCTTGTAATCGGATAAATGGTATTTTTAGCAGATATTTAATGGTGTCATTGAACTGATCTCTGGTTGTCGTCATGGTTCCGACTTGGACATCGCTGTTCTTTGCCGTCTGATGGAGCTGACGAACAGTTTCTCTTGGGGTCGCCATGCGGGTTTGTATCACAAGGCACAGAGCTACAAGGAGGCTCACCAAGCCTATAAAAAGCCATTTCCAAATATTTATTTTTTTAAACTGAGCTGGTTGGTCTTTCTTTGAAATGCCATTAGTTCCAGTTTTTTTTAGTCTCATTAATTTTCTCCAATATTGCTTGCTTCATCTTTTCATAGCCCGTGTTGTTAGGGTGAAAACGATCCTCTTCATACAAGGCATCGTTGGTAATCGTCGTCTTGCCATCACTGACTTCTGACACTCCCATTTTCCCGTCAATCCCTTTATACAGGGCATCATTGATAGGGACGAAATAGACCTGATCAAATTGCGCTGTGGTTTTTTCCGTGGTTTGATTCCACTGATCAACAGCCTTCTGGATGGTGGTCAATTCAGGAAAATTCAGGTAGAGAGGATTGTAGATCCCCACTACATAAATGGGAAGATGGGGATTGTCCTTTCTGGCATTTGTGATAATTTCTTTAAGATTAGCTGTATAATTCTCGAGCGGTTTTTGAATATCCGATAGGGAAAAATCACTCAGATGATCAACAACGACTTTCCGTAGATCATTTCCCCCAACCGTCAAAAGTCATCACACGCGCCTTTTTTTGAGATCTTTTTGAAGGTCTGCCTGTTTCTTGAGCCGATCTAAAAATCTGAGCACTCGTGTTTCCAGCCACACCATAGTTAACCGCCTGGTATTGGGCTTCGTTTTCATTGGATAGGCTTTGAGCGAGCAAGGGCACAAAGCCCCCTTGATTGGTGCTATCTCCGACACCTTTGGTCAAGGAATCTCCTAGAGCTACATACCTATAGGTGATTTCTTTCGCAGCCGTTTTAGGCTTGGTCATGCGAGGCGATGCAGTTGGTAGTAAAGCATGAAATAAATACATAAAGACAAGAAGGCTGGTTAAAAGAAAACCAAGCCTTGCATCATTTTTTTAAGATTCATATGAATACGATTGCTTATCCTTGGAAAAATCATTTGTCCATCGCAGATGGTATAAAGCCACTTTCCCTTTAAGTGTTTCACCCACAAATGGGGAATTTCCAGCTTTTGAAGCGAAATGATCCGATACCAGACGATCTGCTTCCGGATCAAAGAGGGTCAAATCTGCTGGTCCATCCACAGCAATATAGCCGGCATCAAAATCATAAAGACGTGCTGGATTATAGGACATCTTTTCTAGCAATTGCATGAGGCTTAAATGTCCAGCATGCACCAAGTAGGTCAAGCCAAGAGAAAGGGAGGTTTCAAGGCCTGTCATTCCAGATGGTGCCTTAGTAATATCTGGAACATTCTTCTCATCCGCATGGTGAGGCGCGTGGTCAGTCGCAATCACGGAGATGACTCCTGACTTCAAGCCTTCAATCACTGCTAGGCGGTCAGATTCCAAACGTGAGGTATGGATTCATCTTGGCATTGCTTCCCTTGGTTAAGAGCAGACTCTCCGTTTTCGAAAAGTGTTGGGGCGCCACTTCTGCCGTCACATGAGCTCCTAAGCCTTGGGCAAATTCCACAACCTTGACACTTTCTTCCTTGGAAAGATGTTGGATATGAAGGTGGGCACCTGTCGCATGGGCAATCATGGCATCCCGCGCAGCCATTGAGTATTCGGCCACACCCGTCGCTCCACAGACATGAAAATGTTCCTTGGCAATATTTTCATTCAAACCAAGAATGCCGTTCAACTCAGGGTCTTCTTCATGCAGACTAATAAAGGTACCTAGACGCTTGGCTTCTTCCAAGGCTTCACGAACAACCTTGGTGCTTTGAAGAGAATCCCATCATCTGAAAATCCTACCGCACCAGCCTTGAGCATGCCTTCAAAAATCTATCAGGTGTTGACCATCAAAGTTCTTGAGTTACTGTCGCAACCGTATGAATATGGAGATTTTCCTTGGCAGCAGAAGCTAAGACTTCCTCTAAGGTAGCCCTATCTGAAATGGTCGGATTGGTATTGGCCATCATGACCACTCGAGTAAAACCACCCGCAGCTGCAGCTAAGGCACCCGTATGGATATCTTCTTTATGGGTTTGACCGGGTTCACGAAAATGCACGTGCACATCGATCAAACCAGGAGCTACGACCAGACCACTAGCATCAAGCACCTCTTCTCCATCTATTGGGAGATTTTCAGCGATCTCTACAATTTTCTTTCCTTGGATACGAAGGTCACAGACTTGATCCAAACCGGTCTTTGGATCCATGACACGACCATTTTTAATGACAACCATTGTGTTCTCCTTTATTCATAAAAATCGACATGGGTCTCTAGCAGCCGATCCCCATCATAGCGAAACATTGCTGAAAAAGAAGGGTTTATCCTCCAAGAGCCACTCGACAAAGGTGTGGTCCCCTTCCCAGGTTGGTTTTGAGAGGACTTGATCGTAAGGCACCCATTCCAAGGTTCCTTCGTTACATTCGATCAAGTCTCCCTCAAAATCCGTTACCTTAAAGACATAGGTGTACCAGTCCAGATCAGGTGTAAATTCAGGGAAGGTGATAATACCTTTTTAAAACTGGTTTAGCTTTCAGGCCCGTCTCTTCAAAAAAATCTCACGCGCAGCACACTCCCTGTGGGGTTTCCCCGCGTTCTAATTTTCCACCAACTCCAATCCACTTGCCTTCATGGACATCATTGGGCTTTTTATTGCGATGCAACATGAGAAATTCTTTCCCATTGTCGATATAACAAATCGTTGCTAATTGTGGCATTTCTTTCTCCTATCTTAACCAATCAATCGGCTCGCGTCCCGCTTCTTCCAAAAATTGATTGGTTTTTGAAAAGGGCTGGGAACCAAAGAATCCTCGGTAGGCCGATAAGGGACTTGGATGAGCTGATTCAAGGACCAAATGTCGATCGTGGGTAATTAAAGGCTTTTTCTTACGAGCGTAAGATCCCCAGAGGATAAAAGACGACTGGCTCCTCCAACTCATTGACCACCTTGATCACAGCATCTGTGAAAGGCTCCCAAATTTGACCAGCATGGCCATTAGCCTGACCAGCTGGCACCGTCAAGCAGGCATTGAGCAAGAGCACCCCTTGCTCCGCCCAAGGAGTCAGATCATGCGACCGCTTCTCCCCAATGTCTGAGCGCAATTCTTTGAGAATATTTTGCAAAGAAGGCGGTGCTGGTACATGATCCGGGACAGAAAAACTTAAGCCTTGCGCTTGATCCGGACCATGGTAGGGATCTTGGCCTAAGATCAAAAACCTTGACCCTGATCCATCTCCGTTGTCTGCAAGGCCTTAAAGACCTTATCACGCGGAGGATAGACCACTCCTTGGCTATAGACCTCATTCATAAAGTCATTGATCTGATGAAAATACCCTTCCGGAAGATGGGATTTGATGGCTTCGTGCCAGGGTGAATGCTGCATGGAAACTCTCCGCTATCCAATAAATTCTTACCTTTCATTATACCACATTTGAAACAGATCCACTGGATAAAAAGAGGCTGGATGATTTTATCCAACCTCTGTTTCTGCCTGTAAAAAATAAGCAGAGCTTTTATGTAGTTTCTTTTCTTTCCAAATCCTGCTAGACCAATCGAAGCCACTAGCAAAAATTTGTGGTAAGAATTGGATGAGGTAGGGTCTTCCCACCTTCAAAGATGGTTAAGAAGAGCAAACCGCCAAAAACCGCTAAGGAAAGGAAGTTGAAAGGTATCTTTATCTCGGCGCTTGAGATAAGCCCCAAGCAAGCCAGCCGATAGGACAATCCAGATCACCTGCTTCACAAATTCATAATACTTGTACTGTGGACGATCCGTGCTGAGGAAATAGGTCCGCACCCATTTGGCCAGACCAATATTTTTAGTGAGGGATGCATAGAAAGGATTAATATAAGGCGTCTTCTCATACTCTACATCTCTGTATAGCCAGCCTAGGGTTCCTTCTGCTACCGTCAAGGATTGCTTGTAGTAGATATGACCGATCAACCCTAGAGGTCCATACTCCTTGAGACGGCGCTTGATTTCTTTAATGACATTTTCTTTCTTGAAGAGACCATTGTTGTAGTCTGAGCGCTTGTCCTCATCGATATAAGCCAGCAAGCCCTCTTTCATATCTTCTTGGTTATGCCCAATATCCGTCAAGCCTAGATTGATAAACAAGAGTGGTCCTTTAGACAGCCCTTCTTCTTTCAGAATCGGCACGACCCTTTGATGATTGACCGCTGTATTCAACCCTGCAAAGAAAAATCCCGTCGTCATCATAGTTACCGTAGCAATCTTGCCAAAGGCCTTCCAGTTTCCTCTGAAGAAGAGTACAGCCCAAAAAGCAATCATGACAATAATCGTCGTTGGACGAATCAACATAGTCACACCAGATAAAATCCTAAACCAACCATCTTCTTCCAGGAGACCTCTTCTGGGTTTTCCTTTAAGAGATCCAAGGCCCACCATAATTGCAGAGCAATTAAAGGAAGTGGCGGAATGTCCGTATACATGGAATAGAAATAAGGCGAGTAACAGATCAAGCTCACATAAAAGAGATAGACTAGATCAGCCGTTTTTTGATTGAAATGCTTCTGGGATAGCTTGTACAAGAGGACGGCCCCCAGATTGACATAAAAGCATATTGAGAAGCTGCATGACCCACAGACCGTTAGAACCTAATAAAACATAGAAAAACTTTTCATAGAGAAAGAGTGGAATGTTATTCGGATTGCGGCTGAGATAGTTGGTGATGGAAGATTGCTTCAGAAAGCTCAAAAGCTCCCTTAAAAACCACCGCAGCATCCCGACGTATCAAAAGCTCCGCACAAACCAAGACAATCACCTGAAAGACGATTGCACCAAGCAAGAAGCCTCTTTTGTGCTGGCTCAACCAAGCAAGGACTCTTTTGACCCCATCGCGTTTCAACCAGCCTAGCAGAAATAGCAATCCAGCACCTAAAATGGCTAGCCATGAAATCTCTCTCAGATAGGTCGCACTGATCAAGAACCAGTGGACCATCACTAGCAACATGATACCATGAAGCATCCCAAATAGAATACGTTTACTTTTCGATAACATAGGGACCATTATATCAAAAAAACAGCATTTCTGCTGTTTTGGACTGATTCGAAATCTTTTAGGCTGAGGAATTATCTTTGTTATTTACGATCTTCCTTGAAATCAAATTCAATTTCCCGAGGCTCTGTGAATGCAACTCCTCTGTAAAATAGGATCACAATTAAACATAAAATCAAGGCCAAAAACAAGCGCATTTGAACAAAAATAAGCTAAAAATAGGACTAGCGCACTCAAACAAACAAGGGCAAATAATTGACGTTTTCGCATTTTTCTCATTCACCACACCTCGGTTCCATTTGACGTTTTTTGAAGATACTCTACTGGTTTTATCTGACCTACTACTTCTAGCTTCGCTCCATTTTTTTCAACAAACCATTTCAACTGTACATATCTGGCAATAGTAACCAACCATAAAGTGACGATGACAGCAAGAAGAAATAGAAGAACGTTCACCACTCCTTCTCTAACATCCAAATCAAGATTCGGTTTTCCAAAAGAAAAAGGTCCATGGGAAGGATCTTTCTAAATGTTCTTGCTAATAACAAACCTAGTGGAACACCAATGACGGCCGAAAAGATTGTTTGGGGCTTTCTTTGTAAAGACTTTATCTTTAAATGAATAGGTAGTCTGATACACTTTACGGTATCTATCAAAAGGGATCTTACTATTGTGTTTGATGATGAATTCTTCCCTTGATCTGTTACCAACAAAAAGAATCCCCATAGAGGCCTTTCCCCATTCAAACTGATATTAAAACATGTTCCTTTTTGAGCATCGAAAAACCTCTTTGTTAAATTAATATTTTAAGAGTGCGTTCAGTTTTTCGTAATTCAGCTAACTGGTAGTAATTCAATATACCAAAAACTAGAATACCTGATAGCACGAGATAGATAATAGCTGTTAAGACCATTCCAATTTTATAGAAACCTACTAAGCCGGCATAGTGTTCGACAAAACCCATCTGGGGATCGTCTGGATTATAAAAAGACTGTCATGGGAGAGCCTATTGGAAAGATCATTCGTAAGTTCAGATTTTTGCCTGCTCCACAAATATAAGTTCTATCGAAAAACATCTGTCTGTTTTGACTGAGAAGAGGTCTCCCTATAATAAGCATAAGTGAATGTCTTTTGGTAGCTTTCGCCGCCGACTTGATATTCCACCACAGGCAAGGATATAAGGAATTGATTTTTAGAATCAAAAGCAACAACTTCTCCCATAACATTTGCGGTTGATTCTGTTTTTATCTTCATTTCACGACGATAGAAAGTGTAAAAAGATCAGCAGTAGGATCAGAAAAACAAGGGTCAAGATTCCCAAAATAAGCCAAAACAAAACCATTAAATCCTTTTCTAGAAAACCAATTTATTTTTTGCGTAATCTTTCTCAATAATAAAAATTGTTTCAATAATCGACAGTGAATAATAGCCAAAATAGAATCCGGCAAAACAAAGCAAGCCAATTCCATAGGAAGAATAATTCCCAGTATTAAAATAGCTTTTTCAACACTGTAACAGTTATAGGAACAATCGATAATCCTAATAAAAATTTTACGCTAATATTTGTTTTTAGATTATCAATAAATAGCTCTTTTGAAAAACTAATGTATTGATATCAAATTCTTTAAAAATCTTTCGTCTTTTTCTGCTTTTAACAATATTTCAAAAAGTAGAATAATCGAAACAAAAACCTAAAAAGAATATAGATGATTCGACTGATGCTACTACTATTTGGATTCAGATAGGAATTTATATTCAATAAGATAAGACCTGTGATGGTACAAAACTAGAAAAGTCAACTGCTTTTTGAAGGAATCGATGTTTGAACATATATACCATTTGAGCTCGTATTCTAGGTAATAACCCCTTGCATCCACAGTTACTAAATATACTAATGAATTTCTCTTTATCAATTAAAAATCTCCTATAAATCTGTCAAGAAAGAAAAGAACAGGAATCCTTTACTCTCCTTTTTTCAACCAATTTTGTTGCTGCGCTTTTTCTGCTAGATCTTTTGCTTTGTTGATATCCAGTGATGGTGAATCTGATGGTGTGTTTGATTCGATATCCTCTTTCAATTTTGTAAGGTTTGAACATCCTGTGGTGTTAAATTAGAGACCGTGCTAGACTCTTTATCTGTTGAACTTTCCGGAACAGACTGAATCTTTACGATAGGTTTTGTTCACTTCAGTTCCTGCATCTGTTGTCGGAAGAGGACGATAGAAGATGAAAAACCAATAATGACAATCAGAAGAGCTGTAACGGATACCAAAAACCCTTTCTGCAGATCTTCCACAGGTATTTTAGAATCTTTAGTGGATAATTCCTTCCACTCTGGATGTGCTTCCTCAGCTTCTTTTTACCATTGAAAATAGGATAAACCAAGGCTTGGTTCATCAAGGTCAGTGCTCCCAAGCACATTAGTAAATATGGAATATGACGTGATTTACTAATGATCACTAAAACCCTCCTGCAATCGCAATCAATCCAATGATGATATTGACAGTAAACCAGACGCGAACCTGCTTTTTTAATTGCAAATAATGTTTTTTTGTCATTTTTTTCTCCCTTAAATTAGTTTTTTTCCTTCCTCTAATGAAAACAATTACTACTATCATACCGGATTTTACTTTGGGGTTCAAGTTAACCACCAACTAGTGAAAAGAGTATAAAAAAGAAGCGTTAGAAACGCTTCAGTTCTATTCGTTATTTTGCCAAGTTTCTTGGTTTTCCTTGAACCGGCGCAACATTTCCAAACCTTCAGAGGTGATGTAGCCCTGTTCTTCTGCCAAATGGATCAATTCTGTGTAGTTTGACAAGGTTTCGAGTTGAACGCCAGCTTCCGCAAATTTCTTATCAGCTTTCTCCAATTGGTAAGTAAAGATCGCTACCACACCAAGTACGTCTGCTCCTTCACGTTTCGCAGCTGCAACAGCATCCAAGACAGATCCACCAGTAGAAATCAAATCTTCAACCACCACCATCTTTTGACCTTGCGGTACACGGCCTTCGATTTGGTTTCCAGCACCATGATCTTTTGGTTTGCTACGGATGTAGGCAAATGGCAAGTTCATCTTGTCGGCAATAATGGCACCGTGAGGAATCCCCGCAGTTGCTGTCCCTGCAATCACTTCTACTTAGGGAAAGCTTCCTTAATTTTTCTACAAAAGCCATTTTCGATTAGGGTACGAGTTTCAGGATAAGCGAGGGTCACACGGTTATCTGTATAAATAGGGGACTTGATTCCAGAAGCCCAAGTAAAAGGCTCTTCCGGTTTCAAATAAACAGCTTCGATTTTCAAAAGATGGCTGGCAATATCTTTAGCTAATGACATGATAACTCCTTTTTACGATTTTAATCATATACGAATTAAATCAGAAATAGATTTAAACAAGAACATTACAGGTTAGTGAATGCGTTAGGTAAGGTCCCACCGGACTTCAGTAGAGCTACAAAAGTTCTACTTTTAGTAACGATTAGAGTTCTGACGATTAACTAAGAGAAACGATTTTTCTCTTAGTTAATCTAGTGAATAGTTTAGGAAGACACAATCAGGTCCGATTATTCCGACGATTAGAAGAAAGAAACGATATTTTTCTTTCTTCTAATCTAGTGAATGCGTTAGGGAAGTTCCTATTGGACTTCCCTGTAGAGCTAAAAGTTCCACTTTTTAGTAGCTCTTACGCATTCCACTGTCTCTTAATCTCATGATAAGCATCCCATGGGTTTTCTGCTTGAATGATCGGACGTCCAACAACAATATAGTCCGATCCAATTTTATGGGCTTCTTGTGGGGTCATGACCCGTTTTTGGTCACCGATTTCAGCTCCTGCTGGACGAGATCCCTGGTGTCACACATACAAAAGTCTGATGAAGTAACATCCTTGATCAAGGCTACTTCATGAGCTGAGCAGACGACCCCGTCCAAGCCAGCTTCTTGCGCCTTGCGAGCATAATTGACTACTGATTCTTGGACAGTGGTTTTGGATGTTTTGGCAATCCCGCATGTCTTCTTCACTAGTAGAAGTCAATTGGGTCACGGCTACCAACTTGGCTCCTGGCCCAAGTGCTTGTTTAGCTTCGCGCATCATCTCTACACCACCGGCCGCGTGAACTGTCACCATATCCACTCCGAAGGTCCCCAGTACAGACATAGCTGATTTGACTGTATTTGGGATATCATGCAATTTTAAATCAAGGAAAATACTGTGTCCAAGCCCTTTGAGGTAATGTACAATTTCAGGACCAACTGCATAGAAAAATTCCATTCCAATTTTTACAAACAGTTTTTTTCATCTTCTGGAAAATGCTCTAAAAGTTTTTGACATCCTCGAAAGCTGGGAAGTCAAGGGCGATAATAGGACGTTCTTCACGCATGGATTACTCCTTTTTATGATTGATCATTTAGTTCACAAAAACCTTTGCCCTGAGGCAAGGTTACACGAAAATTAGGTAGAAACAACTACCATGATTCACCGTCTAGACCTTAGGAGCCTCTCTGGACTGCTTTAAAGGTTTTTATTTATTGTAGTACGATATTTGGGAAAAGTCAAGGATTTACAGTAGATTTTCCCGTACATGTTTTCGGAAGTTCTCAAGGGTATCAATACCATATCGATCCATGACCTGTGGCAGGTCTTCGATGATCGTTGGACAAGCATAAGGATCAGTGAAATTGGCAGTACCGACTCCAATCGCAGAGGCACCCGCAATCATCATCTCAATCGCTGCTTCTGCTGAATCGACACCGCCCATTCCAATGATGGGCAGGTTAGTGAATTGGGCAACTTGACGGATAAGTTTTAAGGCGACTGGGAAAAACAGCTGGTCCTGACATCCCTCCTGTACCATTGGCAATGATGGGCTTGCCAGTCTTGAGGTCAAAACGCATCCCGACCAAAGTGTTGATCATGGTCAAGCCAGTCGCTCCCGCATCCTCTGCTGCTTTTGCGACCTGAGTGATGTCTGCCACACTAGGGGTCAACTTAACGTAGACAGGAACGGAGGATGCTTCTACCGCAGCTTTTACCGCATCATAGGCCAATTCTGGAACCTGACCAATTAAGAGACCATTGTTGCCATGGTCTACGTTGGGACAGGAGATATTGAGCTCGATGGCTTTAACATTTGGTGCTTGGGAGATTTTTTTCTAGAAACCGTCGCATACTCTTCATTGGAGAAGCCAGCTACATTGGCGATAATCGGTAAGTCTGGGTAGTTCTGAGCCAACCAAGGGAGTTTCTCTGCTAGGACCACGTCTACGCCTGGATTTTGGAGACCAATGGCATTGAGCATGCCTGCAGGAGTCTCAGCGACACGTGGTGTGGGATTGCCAAAGCGAGCCTCAGCGGTCGTTGCCTTGATCATGATGGATCCAAGAAGGTCCAAATCATAATATTTAGCGTATTCCTGACCAAAGCCAAAACAGCCAGATGCAGGAATAATGGGATTTTTCAAGTCTAAAACCGGGTAAGGATACGGCTAGTCGATTTGCTGTCATATGGTCCTCCTACATCACAATCGTACCGGTTTTCAAAGACCGGTCCGTCTTCACACACGCGCTTATTGGCTGCTTGGCTTGCATTTTCCAGATGCACCACACAGGCATAGCAAGCTCCCATCCCACAAGCCATACGGGATTCCATGGAAATGTAGGCGCGGGGATGGTCATGGAATTTGGTATTTACATATTTAAGCATGCCAGGCGCCCCACAAGAATAGACAGCGTCAAACTCTTGGTCCATCTGATCAACGATGGTTGAGACATAGCCTTTGGTCCCATAAGTTCCATCGTCGGTTGTCACAGTGACATGAGCAACCTAGAAAGCTCTTCTTCCAAAATAACAGCTTCTTTGGTCGCAAAACCGACAACCACTTGGACTTCAACACCTTGTTGGTGAAGTTGTTTAGCCACTTGGACCAATGGAGGAACACCGATCCCGCCTCCAATAATCAGGGCTTTCTGACCGTGACCGAGATTGGTGAGATCAAAGCCATTTCCTTGAGGCCCCATCACACTAAGTTTGCTTCCAAGTGGTAATTGGGAAAAAGATAGCCGTCCCTCCCCCTTCGATGCGGTAGATCAAGCGACAAGTCTGTGTTTTACGGTCGATCTCAGAAATTGAAATCGGACGACGAAGGAGTTTAGACCCATCAGGTACACGAATATGGAGAAACTGCCCCGGCAACATCTGTTCCACCATTTCCCCTTTAAGATCATGGAATAGATGCGAGGGCGATCTCTTCTGAGCAATTAACTCCATGTCTTCCATCATGATGTTTGCCAAACCGTTTCTTACAGCTATCACTGACCATTGGTTTCCTCTTCTTTCTTTCAGCAAAAAGACCTCGCAAAAGCAAGGTCCCACAAATGATCAGCTAGACTGCGTCCGCTGAACTTTTTCGTCTTTCCTTGCAGGCCTCTCTGGACCTCTTAAAGGTTAAATTTGTCTCATTATATCGCGCTACTTGACACTTGTCAAGTAGAAATCGGTAACTAAGGAGCTTTCTTGGGATCAAAAATCCTCTGGGATCGGTTTGATGTATTGCATGGCGATTCGGTTCTCAGGCTTTCGATCGACTAGATAAAGAACCAGTAAAAAGATCCATTCCAGGGGTTTCATCAAGTAGTAGATCGGGTCCATAGCCCATTTCTTCCTGATATGTTTGGCAAAAGGGATAACCATAGCGGTCATAAGTGCGACGTAAGAAGAGATGGAAACGTGGCGTCTTTTTCTTCCAGTACCTGCTCAAAAGCATTGGCAATACAAAGCTGGCGATTGACAACGACTGGATGGCCGTGACGCACTCCCATCCGCTGGGAGCTTAACTACTTTTTCATGACCACCAGCCGCAACCGTACAGAGATAGTGCTCATCAATGATGAGGTTCTGAGGAGGGATCTTTTGTGAGAAGGCCCAGTCTGCTGTATTGGTCCAGGCCTTGATCATTGAATCCGGTTGTTGACCAAAGAGCATAAGAATGAGGACAACGAGTGCCAGAGTCGGAAGGGCAAGCAGAACTGCTAGCCAAGGCCAGTTACGTGACTTGTTTAAGAGCTGATGGAAAAACTGAAGCAGGCGATTGTCATAGCTTATCTCTGCTCGATCTTCTTGCCACTCCTTGATCCGAACCCACAAGAGATGAATGGAATAGATCAGTAAAGAAAAAGGTGTGAAAAACTTGCTACCTGCAGCTGTTGATCAAAAACTAATAAGAGAACCACTCCTCCTAGAATGCCACTAATACAGAAGATATTGGCCAATGGAGATGGGAATTAGCATCCCGATAGGAATAGATGATCAAGGCTAGCAAGATGAGAGCTGCCAGGGTGAAGAAGGTTGGATAAGCTCCTGACCAGATCAAGGCATGCTTCTGCGAATTAACCAGGCGTTCAGTCCAATCGTAAAAGGTCATATCTTTCACGATAAAAAAATGAAAAATCGCTTCTAGAAAACAGCCAAAGAGACCAAACCAAAAGAATGATTGTTGGCTGATGCTTCTTCTTTTTGACAGGCTTAGGACTCGGTACTTCAATTGTGAAGGTGTCCTCTTCTACCAGCTCTTCCCCCTGCGCTGATTCTCTATCTTCAAACAGATCCGGATCTTTGAGAGCTTCTTCCTCGGCTTCTTTGAACTGGATGCTGGACCACCGCCCAATCCCATAGATGATGACAAAAATATTGGGGACAAAGAGGGCTAAGGTGATACCGTAGGGCACTACCTCCATCGTAAAAGGCCACTATAGCAAGAAAAACTAAATTGAATTATTGGATTCGACAAGGCATAGAGCGACTCACTAATGACAAAATAGATGTAAAAAGCCAATAGAATCAGAGCATTGGTCACAAAATTGATCTGCAAGAGTCCTGCTGTGAAATGGGTCTCTAATTCTTTATCCTTTTTCTTGTACCAGGAAACTAATTTTTTTCATAAGATCTCCTCAACTATTTTTTTTACCATTTTATCAATCGGATCTCAGCTTGAGCAAGGCAAAACTGTATTTTTCCATCAAAATCAGACCTCAGATGGAGATTTTTGGTCCAAATTTTTCTATTTTTTACGATTTGATCCAACCTACTTCCTATCAGCTAACTCAAGCTGTGTTATTCTCCTATACCGTCCTTGAAATGTCCACATTTTTGCAGGAAAAAAACGTCCTTTTTATGTTAAAATAAAAAGCATGAGAATACAACAATTACAATACATTATCAAAATCGTCGAAACCGGCTCTATGAATGAAGCCGCAAAACAACTCTTTATCACGCAACCGAGTCTCTCTAATGCTGTCAAGGACTTGGAAAATGAGATGGGAATTGATATCTTTATCCGCAATCCCAAAGGAATCACTCTGACTCGTGATGGGATGGAGTTTCTCTCCTATGCCCGCCAAGTAATCGAGCAGATCGACCTCTTGTCCGAGCGCTATAAAAAAATCCTGTGGGCTCTCGTGAACTCTTCAGTGTCTCTTCCCAGCACTATGCCTTCGTCGTCGAAGCCTTCGTTTCTCTCCTCAAGAAAAAGCGACATGGAAAAAAATACGAGCTCTTTCTTCGGGAGACGCGGACTTGGGAGATCATTGATGACGTGAAGAATTTCCGAAAGCGAGGTTGGTGTCCTCTTTTTGAATAGCTACAACCGGGATGTGCTCTCTAAGATGCTGGATGATAATCACTTGATTGCTACCCACCTCTTTACAGCGCAGCCCCATATCTTTGTCAGCAAGACCAATCCCCTTGCCAAGAAGGAGATCGTCCACCTGTCAGATCTGGAAGATTTCCCTTATCTCAGCTATGACCAAGGGACCCACAACTCCTTCTACTTCTCAGAAGAGATCCTCTCTCAAAGAGCATCATAAGAAATCCATCGTCGTGAGTGACCGGGCAACCCTCTTTAATCTCTTGATTGGTCTGGATGGTTACACCATTGCGACCAGGGATCCTAAACAGCAATCTCAATGGAGATAACATCGTCTCTATTCCTCTTGATATCGAAGACCCGATCGAACTGGTCTACATCAAACATGAGAAAAACAGCTCTCTCAAAAAAATGGGAGAAAAAAATTCATCGAGTACTTGCTTGAGGAAGTGAAGTTTGATAAGTAAAAAATATCTGAGTGATCCATGTTCACTCAGATATTTTTATGGTTATTCCTATATTTGGAAATCAAGATGGGACAATAATTTGTATCCACGAAATCAGTTAAGCATCTGTGATACGTGAAATCAGTTAACATTTTTACTAAGTATTTCAGTTGTATATTCATTTTTTTATCTGTGTATGTTTTCGATTGAGATGCTACTCTTACTCCTTCGCTATTTCGATTTTCATCTGGCAAGATATAGGTATCTGTAATTGTAGTTTTTAAATGTATTTCCTGTTGGGCTGACTCCTAGTGGAAGATTGCTAAACCGATCGGAATAAAACAATTTATAAAAAGCGAGAATTTTGTGAAACAGATAAATTATCATAACTAAAATCAAGACTTCTATCCCAATAATTCTTTTGAGTGGATGTGTGATAATCATCAAAGAATTCTTGTTTTTCTTTGGATGAACTCGATTTTGTTTGTAAAAAGAATACTGGGCGGAAATAATCAAAATCAGGATCAGACCCATACTGATAGTAGGTTTGTAGCTTGCCGTTCTTTGGATTTTTCACTTGGAATTGAATAACCGTACTTTCCTCAGAATTTGAAACAAGGTATCCCCTTGGTAGAGCATTAGAAGAGTAGAGAGTGTATCACGGTGCTTTTCACCTAGAAGCTGTAATTTAGGGAAGCGATATGAGAGTTTTTGATATAATTTTCTGTCCACATTCGTCTGACTAAATGACGGACCAATTATACCTGTCTCTATGGGAATATCAGCCTTAGATTTGTCTGTAAAAGTAACATGTAAGATAGGCAAGCCATTTAAGCCTACTAAGTCCGTTCTGGTGGATTCTTGCCACTGTCCTTCCGTAGGTCTTTGTTCCTTTCGATCGTGAATAATTTCGATATTAATCTCTTTGATAATCTTTTTCTGGGGTTTGATTGTACTAACTTTGTATTGATAGACCTTATGGTAAATATATTTTTGAATCAAACCAGTCTGGCCTAATGTAATACCGAAGTCCGAAGTAGACAATTGTCAAGGCTGCTATCAAACTAAGTACAATATATCTCTTTTTTTAAGTTTTAACTTCTTCATCTTCACCTCCTGAAAAATGATGTGATAACAATAGGATTCCAATCCATTAAACCATAAACATTTGCTTTTTTTCAAAGTTTTGACTAAGTTATGAAATGAAAAGATCTTGAATCTCTATTCTTTTTTTCGTTAAAGGCAATGATTCAATTGCACGTTAGGTTTCATAATAACGATAGCTATTCTACATCACCTATGATAAAAATAGAGTTTAACTTGCTATCCTTATGGCGCTGTTTTTTTACAGATGCCTTTTTAGAATATCACACTATCATTGGAGGATGTATGAGTAAAAATTAAGAAAAAGACTGATATGGATTTCCTCGATTCTGATTCCGATTTTGCTTCTTATTTACTTTTTAAGTCCATCTATCAGCGTTGAAACGGTTGGTAATGGTGTATTTGAAAAAGAGCAAAAATACTTCAAATTTTAAAAAAATCAAACGAGATGTATTACGTAACCGTGACAGAAAAACCTCGAAGATTACTCTACTGAAGAAATAAGCCTTGTGGATGAAAAGAATCAAGAAATCACCATTCAGAAGAAAGAATGGTCTTCAGAAGGCAAAAACGTCTTATGGTTCTATGGTAAGCCCCATTCCAACTATAAGCTGGTTTATCTCATTCAAAAGAAAGATGAAACTGATAAAACCGTTCTTCAAAAGACCTTTTACGACTTCTGATAAACCGTCCAATTTAGAAGATGTAAACCAGATTGTTGAGAAGAAACTAAAGGATGAATTCAACAAGAAAATAAAAGAGAGTACTCTTTATAATACTAAGGCAATGAGTAAATCTATAAACCTATACTACACCCCTAGTCAAAAAGAATTAGAATCCATTCAACAGGCTTACATGGAATCTTTTTATCACTGACTTATCTGGTTATAAAGTACAAATGGATACAGCCACTTCCAAAGGTTATTCTTTTCACGATTACGTCTAAATGGTCTGAACCTGACATAAATGATCTCAATCGAAGAATTGATGAGCGGGAAAACCAATTAAAAACAGGAAGTTGGACACGACTATCCCCAATTGTACAAACGGATCATTGACGAACTACCGGATTTGATCAGACAAACACCTAAAACTACTACTATAAAAGAAAATAATAGTATTTTTTTAAAGTTGGAAGAATTGATCCAAAAAGCTATCGAGAAGAATTATCATTTTTCAGAACTCAATCTCCTTGACGATGACTTCGGGGATCCTATTTCAAACATCCTACTGTAAAAAACAAGTCCAAATGAGAATCATTTGGACTTGTTTTTGATTGGGATTTAAAACTTCACTAATCTATTCATCGTTATTCAATTCGGTATGTGTTCTAAATCAAACCACTCAGACTTTTAGGGAATAAACAAACTGACTAAACAATTACTTCTTCACCTCCTAAATAAGGACTCTAGTAACAAGATTGAAACCTCTTGTTTCTTACTTACGAAACATTTTTTTCTCTTGCTCTTTCACTAGCATCATAAAAATTTCTCAGTTCGTTGAGGACTTCTTTTTCATACTCCTCTTTATTTTTTTCTCTGTATAGATCATTTTTTTGTAGTCCGTACTTTCACCCGATCATTTTGATCAGGCTTTATTAGTTGTGTACGGGTAACTGTTAATTTTAAATTCCGAACCTGTAGGATTTATATTAATGGGAAGGTTAGATAAAGAATCTGAATAATACCAAGTATAGTAATAAAAATTTATATTGATAGGTATTAGACAATTTTTTAGAAATGGGATCGACTCCCTCTATCCCAGTAGCCCTTCCAACTATTATGGTAATCATCATAAAAATGATTGCATGTCTACTTGACTCACATCTTTTTAGTTTTTTTAAAAACACAGGTGTATTGGTTTTCTCCGGCAAATTTCCCATATTCATAATAAGTTTGTAACTTTGCTGTTTTTGGATTCTTTAGGTCAAAAATGCGTAACAGCTTCTATTTCTGGAACTTGATAGAGAGTATCCCCTACATACATCATTCCAGCTAAAAAAAGGCAATTTTAAAAACCACTATTTTTACTCTGTGATTACATTTGGAAATCTAGGAGCATTTCTTTTTCTAATTTTTTTATCATATAGTCAAAATTACGACTGAAGGTTGGACCCATTCGACTGCCTTTTTCTAGGGGAATTCTAATTTTTTTGAACCATCTTCTAACACGGGCATGTAAAATGACGTCCCCACCATTAAAGAGGCTAAGATCAGACCGTGTTTCTTCCGACCAAGTTAACCCTTGAGGAACCTCTGATTTTTTTATAATAAATAAATTCAAGATTGATCTCTTTTTACTTTTTGCTATTTTAGGGCTTTATTTTCTCTGCTTTGTAGTTATAAACCCTGGTATATTGATCAGTCCTTATCAAATAAACCAGGATCAACATAATTTTTTTAAATATTGATAAAGTCCAAAAAAAGAATAGTCCTAAAGGCTACCGAAAAAAAGTGTAATTTCTTTTTAAACTTCTTCATCTTCACCTCCTAAGAAAAATCTATTTCATTATATCATAATCAAATACATTCTTATAGCGCTAGTCAAAAGGGAGACATAAAAACACCTGAAACAAGTGGATTGCCACTTATCTCAGGTGTTCTTTTATTGTCTTAATTGTGAAAATACTTCACCAATCTTTCCTTCGATAACCAGGTCTGCTTGCTTGTCTTGTGGGATACTGGTTTTATTGATGACAACCAGCTTCTTCCCTTGGAAATACTGGATCAGGCTGGCTGCTGGGTAGACCACAAGGGAGGTACCGCCGATGATGAGAAGGTCAGCCTCTTGGATGGCTTGGGCTGCTTGGCTAAAGACCTCCATATAGAGAGGCTCCTCGTAAAGAGTCACATCTGGTTTAACGACCTTGCCACAGTCCAGACAGTGTGGAACCGGGCCTTCTAAAGCTAGAAAGGCCTCTAAATCATAAAACGACGGCAACCGTACAGTAATTACGGTCGGCACTACCATGGAGCTTCAAGACATTTTTAGAGCCAGCCATCTCATGAAGGCTATCGATATTTTTGTGTCACGACTGCCTTGAGCTTACCAGCTTCTTCAAGACAGCGCGAGATACCGATGGGCAGCATTGGGCTTGGCATCGGGATAGAGCAGGTAATTTCTTATAGAAGTCGAAAAAAAGTCCTCTGGATAGCGCTCAAACATGGTATGTGAGACCAATTGCTCGGCTGTCAAATGCCGTCCTACCTGAACGCTATAGACACCATCTGAGCTTCGAAAATCCGGGATATTTGACTCCGTGGAAACTCCTGCCCCACCGAAAAAAACGATCCGTTGACTCTGATCAATCATCTCCTGTAGTTGAGCAATTTTATCCATCTACTTCTCCTTTAGTAGCTCCTCCATGACAGCATTGGCCTGATCAAAATAAAAGTCAGCTTGATCATAATGGATGCTTGTATAACTTGCAAGGTCAATCAAATTCTTCATAAAATCCTGAGAAGAGAAACCCGTCGTCCGATGGAGCTCTTCCTCATCAAAGGGCTTGATCAAATGGGCCAAGGGGTTTGCGAACTGATTTTTTTCTAACTCCCGCAATTGTTGAGCCTGCAACTTTGACGCGATCAGGCAAGTCCAACTGGACAATCAACTCCGTTAAACTGGATGAATTGACCACACTTTCGCTGTGGAATTGCTGCAGGATAGGGTTGTCTGATGCATGCAGACTCTCAAACTTCCAACGGTCATAACTGGATTCTTTGGAGTTATGGATATAGTTGGTAATATCAGGGATTTTTCAACTGAATCAATCGCATAAAGATCCGGTAGATGGCTGGGCTAACGGCACGAACAAAGTCGATAATCTGTTCATTTCTCAACTTCGCTTCGAGATCATAAAGGTAGTTGGCCAACTGTTCATCTTCTGGATCTTCATGCCAAAAAAGCTGAAAAACCAGTCGCTTCTAGCAACTCTGTTCTCAACTCTTGGTTCATGATTGGTTGGATATTGAGCTCTCGACGCTCGGCCATTAACTGCAATAAGGTCAAGACCAGCTCTGGAACTTCCTTCTGCTTCTTAGCAGAGCGAAGGGCCCGACTATACTGGTAGGTCTGAAGGTCGTAGAGCCACTCATCATGAAGGTATTCTGTCATTAGTCTGCAATCAAGGTCTCAAGACCAACTTTCATCATGTCTGTGAACGTATTTTGGCGTTCTTCAGCAGTTGTATCCTCATCAGGATTGACCAAACTGTCTGAAATCGTCATGATAGCAAACGCATCGACGTGGTGTTGGGCAGCAAGATAGTAAAGAGCCGCTGCTTCCATTTCTACAGCTTTCACACCCCATTTACCAAGCTCGATGTTCTTTTCACCATAGTTTGAATAGAAGACATCTGATGACAAGACATTGCCGACGTGCGTCGTCATGCCAAGGTCTTTGGCAATGTGGTAAGCCTTGTCTAAAAGATCAAAGCTAGCGATTTGTGGGAAATCGTATTGAGGCCAGTCGTTACGGATAATGTTTGAGTTGGTTGCAGCAGCTTGTGCCAAGACCAATTCACGGACGTGAACATCCTCATTCAAAGAACCAGCCGTTCCCACACGGATCAATTTCTTCACGCCGTAGTCGACAATCAATTCACGCGCATAGATAGAGATCGATGGCATTCCCATCCCAGTACCCATGACAGAAACACGGTGACCCTTGTAAGTCCCAGTGTAACCAAACATGTTACGCACTTCGTTAAAGCAAACAGCGTCTTCTAAAAAGTTCTCAGCGATAAATTTCGCACGAAGAGGATCTCCAGGAAGGAGAATTTTATCAGCAATTTCACCCTGCTTAGCAGCAATATGGATAGACATAATTTATGATACAAAGAGCGACTAGAAAGCGACTGAAAATTAGGGAATCTGACGAGAAATCCTGATTTCTCAGTCAGATTATCTATTTTCGAGCTTTCCGCTCGTGTTCAAATCTGAACACACGCTCTTACCTTTCTTTTTTATTTATAGGATAGGCGTTAAAGAGGCAAAGTAAAAAAATAGGAAATCCGACAAAGATGCTCCGCATCTAGGGAGGATTTATCTTTTACACGGCCTCTAGCCCGAGTTCAATTCAAACCCGAACTGCCCTTCCTTTCATTTTTATTTAGAAAAGTTTTTCCGCTCGTGTTCAAATCAGAACACACGCTCTACCTTTCTTATTTTTATTTTGTTAATGAATCCAAAAATGCATAGAGTTTGGCATTCATTTCATGATAATCGTAAGCACGGATGGCTTCAGGTTTTTGAACAAAGGTCAGCTTTTGACTTTGTTCTTCCAAAAGCTAATTTCACCGTCTGCAGCAATCAAGAGATCGACTGCTTCTTGATCAAATTCCAAGTGGGCTTGGAAGGCATAGTTCTTAGGACTGAAGCGTACAATCTGCCGTGGACAACCTTGACTGGTCGCAAGAACAACTGCATCCTCCGTCAAGCCCGGCATATCGCCATGCCAGTGTCCTGAATCAAAGCTTGGACCAAATAAGCCGACATGCGGATCTGCTAATCCTTCAGGGGTTAGATCCACCGGATAAACACCAATCTCTCGTTCTGGACTATGTTCATACTCTGCGCCATAAGCAACAGATAGGAGCTGCGCACCAAGACAGACACCAACGATGTAGCAATCCGCCTTCATAGCTTTTTGAATTAGTTCAATCTCAGCTTGCGGATTATAGTAAGGGAAGGTTGCGCGATCCTCATCTGGCGATTGTGGCCCTCCCATGACAATCAAAAAATCGATCTCATCTACTGCCTCAGGTAGAGCTTCTCGCTCGTAAACCTTGGTCATTGTCACCTGATGACCACGCTCCTGCGCCCACTTTAGATAAGCACCAGGTACTTCAAAAGTTTCGTGCAAGACAAAATGCACTCTCATCATTTATTCTCCCATCTATTTTGAATCATATAGGACACACCAGCAGATAGTGCCAGTGGTAGAATCAAGGCCCAGCTCTGTCCTGTAAAAACCAAGGCTTAAGGCTATGGCAGTCACGGGAGCTTGTAAGGTCGTCCCTAAAAAGACGGTCGCTCCGAGCAACATTCCTAGATCAGGATCTAGATGAACGCCTACTGCAGAAAGAATCATGGTCACCAAATAACCAGATCCAATTCCTAAGGCAAATGATGGCGTCAAGGTTCCTCCATAGGCCCCATTACGCAAGAGGAGATAAACTAAAAGCCCCTTCACTGCAAGAGTCAATGGAAGATAGGAAATCGGCTGACTAGACAACAAGGCCTGGGCCAGTACCTGGCCATTTCCCATAAAAATTGGGTAAACGGTCACAATGCCAGCTAGCACCATAAATGCTAAAGGAAGAGCCCATAGAATGGTCCAATCCTTTCGCCGTTTGCGACTAGCCTGTTTGGTTAGAAAAACGAAAGGCAAGTGCCAACGGAGTAACCAATAAAGCAATCAGAAACGCCTGCAAGAAACTGCTGGCCGACCAATGGACTAGCGACATATGATAAATAGAACCGTGCCCAACGATAGGCTGGGCCACCCAAGTCGCCAGATACGTACTGGACAAGACTAGTAAAACATTTTTCCAGTGATAGGCCAACCCTAAGGTCTCAAAGACAAACAAGCTACTGGCAAAGGGAACCTGATAGACCGCAGCTAAACCGGCACCAGCTCCGCAAGCAATCAATACTTTTCGCTCTTTAATCGTCAAGGACAAGGCTTTGCCCAAACGACCAGCCAGAAGAGCCCCAACCTCACGTGGGGCTCCTTCTTTTCCGACCGAAGCGCCGGCTCCGACAATCGCAACCTGCATAGTCGCATGAAGGAGATGGGCTAGGGGCACTGGATCTCTATCTCCAACCAGGTCAATTTGCTTGCGAATAGACAGGATCTTATGGCGTCTCTGCAGGATATACCAGAAGCCTGCTGCCAAAATCCCTGTCACACATAAGACAAGAAACCTACGAAGCCCTCCAGCTTCCTGAAATAGCTGGAGCAGATCAGATCGTTCTTGGCCGAAAGCCAACCTTTGTACGCCATCTAGTAGAAAATGACAGGCAATTCCGACTAGACCCGTTCCTATTCCCAAAGCGACAGTCGCTAAAAGCAGACGCCATCCGTAGGGCAGGCTTTGGAGTCTTGATTTCATAGTTCTTACAATTCAGCCAGAATCGCTTTAAGCAAGCCTTTGAAGTCGCCTTTGACGCGCTCCGTCACTTCTACCACTTCTTCGTGGTTAAGCTCTTCTTGGAAACCAGCCGCAAAGTTGGTAATACATGAAATACCAAGAACCTTCAAGCCAGAGTGAGCCGCTATGATGACTTCAGGAACGGTTGACATGCCGACAGCATCAGCACCAAGTGTCTTATACGCGCGGATTTCAGCTGGAGTTTCGTAGGTAGGGACCTGTCACACCAATATAAACTCCATCATCCAATTTGATGCCAAGTTTGTCAGCTACTTTGTGGGCGATTTCCCGGTAGGCTGGAGTGTAAGCTTTCGACATATCAGGGAAACGCTGACCAAAAGTCATCAAGTTTTTCACCGATCAATGGGTTTTGACCAGTCATGTTGATGTGGTCAGTGATCGCCATCAAGGTACCAGGACCAAAGCCGATACCACCTGCAGCATTGGTTACAAGAACCCCTTCACATCCCAACACTTTCATGACTCGAACTGGGAAAGTCACCACTTCCAATGGGTTTCCTTCGTAGAAGTGGAAACGTCCTTGAAGGGCCAAAACTTTACGTCCAGCAAGATCACCGTAAACCAATTTACCAGCGTGTCCGACCACTGTTGATTGACCCCCAGTTTGGAATGTCAGAGTAGTCTACTACGACTGCATTTTCGATTTCTTCAGCCAATTCTCCAAGACCTGAACCAAGGATCAAACCGAACTCAGGAGCTTCGATTCCTTTGCCTTTCAAAAAAATGCTGCTGTTTCATTGATTTTTTTGCTAATAATGTCATTGTGTTTCTCCTTTTATTTCTTGAGTAATGTACCAATTTTGTCAAAGGTGTTAGCGTTGCGAATAGTGATCTGGCGATAGAAAGGCATCTTCATCAGATCTTTGTGGTAGAGCGGTTTTAGCATAGCTGTCTTCTGAGAATTTCCCCAGAAAACCGCTGTTTTTGCCAAAGTGAAGCACCTCGTCTCCCTAGCTTCAAAAGCAAGCAGCTTCTCTTCTACAGATTCCCTATCCAAACCTTCCGTATAAAAGAGCACATCCTTGCGCGCCATTTCTTCTGTCCACCATTCCGGTAACCGCGCACATTCCTCCTCGTAGTCTTCACGACTCAGGAGAAAAAAGCACTGAATGAAGGGATAGTGATGCTCAAAGAAAGTCGACAGGCACTCTACTAACTCAGAGCGAGAAAGATCCGTTGTAAAAAGATGTTGCCACTGTTGATGTAGGTTTCCACTTGGCCGAGCCTTAACTCTGTAATTTCCTGACGGAGTTGAGCCATGACCACCTTGTTCTTGCCACCAACATTGATTCCTCTTACGAGTAAGGCAAAACGCGTCATCTTAGACCAATTTATCTAAGAAGCTTTCACCGATCATGGCTTTCTCAACACCGAAGTTGTCCGCAATTGTTGCTGAGATGTCGGCGAAGTGTCCAACTGGAAGCAAGCCACTACCTTTGAAGGATGGGCTGTAAGCCAAGAATGGGATGTATTCACGCGTATGGTCAGTACCAGCGTAAGTTGGGTCATTCCATGGTCAGCCGTAATCATCAAGAGGTCATCTTCGCGCATGGCTGCGATGATTTCTGGCAAGCGCTCGTCAAACTCATGCAAGCAATCACGGTATCCGTGTGGATCACGACGGTGTCCGTAAAAGAGCATCAAAAGTCAACCAAGTTGGTGAATGAGAAACCAAATTTGAAATCTTCTGATTTCATCGCTTTGATCAAGTTATCAATACCGTGGCTATTTGATTTGTTATGACCCATATCGTGATTGATACCTGCTCCGTTGAAGATATCGCTGATCTTACCAACTGAATAAGTATCAATTCCTGCTTCGTTCAACTTGTCCAAAACAGTTGGCGCAAATGGTGAAACAGCCAAGTCACGACGGTTGGCCGTACGAGTGAAGTTTCCAGGCTCCCCAACGTAAGGACGAGCAATAATACGTCCGAGAAGAGCTGGACGTTCCAAAGTGATGGAACGAGCGTATTCACAGATACGGTAGAGTTCATCCAAAGGAATGATGTCTTCGTGAGCTGCGATTTGAAGAACTGGGTCAGCGGATGTATAGATGATCAACTCGCCTGTTTCCATTTGGCGTGGTCCGAAGTCATCGATAACTGCTGTACCAGAATAAGGTTTGTTGGCTTCGCGGATGACCTTGCGACCTGAGAATTCTTCGATTTTTGTCAAGATTTCTTCTGGGAATCCATTCCAGAAAGTATCAAAGGGTTCTGTAATATTAAGACCCATGATTTCCCAGTGACCTGTCATGGTATCTTTTCCGAGAGAGACTTCTTCTAACTTGGTTGCGTAACCAGTTGGATTGCTCTCAGCTGGAACAGTCTTCAAGGCTTGTTCACGAGGAATATTTCCAAGACCAAGTTTTGCCATGTTTGGTACATTCAAACCAACTGCTTTTGAGATGTGTCCAAGTGTGTCAGATGCGCCGTCAGGTACGCCAGCATTGACAAAGTTATTAGCATCTGGAGCTGCTCCGATCCCTACTGAATCTAGTACCACCAAGTGAATACGATTAAATTTTGACATAAACTGCCTCTTTCCTTTATTAAACTAGCTATATTATACCACTTCCCTATAAGAAGAGAGCCGTTTTAAACCCGGCCCCTCTTTAGAGAAACCTATTTTTCGATGATGACAGGGCCATCTGGTGTCCCTACGATCACTTTTGAAATCATGTTTAAGAACAAACCGTGCTCTACAACCCCTACAGTGTGATCCAGTTCATTGGCCAGTGCTTCCGCATCCTGAATCACTTTGAGATCCAAGTCAATGATAAAGTTGCCTTGATCGGTGACAAAGCGCTGATCCTCTACAAGACGGAAAGCAGGATGGTAGCCTTTTTGCTCAAAGTGACGGAAGAGATTTTCAGCCCCGTATTGTACTACTTCCACTGGAAGTTTGAAAGCCCCGAGGGTTGCGACTTGTTTGGATTCATCTACGATCCAAATGCAATCTTTTGAATTGCTTGCGACGATCTTCTCCATGAGGAGAGCGCCACCGCCACCTTTGATCCCGTTTAATTGAGGATCCACTTCATCGGCACCATCTACAGTTACGTCGACCACTTCGACATCGTCGATTGCCTTGAGCGGAATGCCTAAACTTTCAGCCTGATCATAGGTCACACTCGATGTCGTGACAGCTGTGATCTTCAAGCCTTCTTCTTTGATGCGACGACCCAATTCAGCAACAAAATAATAAGCAGTTGAACCTGTACCGAGACCGACAATCATGCCGTCTGTAACAAACTCAGCCGCCTTTAATTCCTACCTGTTCTTTTTAGGTTTACCATCATAGACCTCCTTTTGTATTCTATTACAGTATAGCATATTCTGTAAGAGATTTCACTAATTAATTGAAAACCTTTCCAAATTTGTATTAAAAAGCAAAACCTTGCCCGTCTGCTGACTTTACGATAGAATAGAGATGAATCTACAGGAAAAGAGAAATGACATGATTACTAAAGAATTTGATACCATTGCTGCCATCTCGACTCCTCTCGGTGAGGGAGCGATCGGGATCGTCCGCTTGAGCGGGACAGACAGCTTTAAAATTGCGCAAAAGATCTTTAAAGGAAAAGACTTAACTACCGTGGCTAGCCATACGCTCAACTACGGCCATATCGTAGATCCAGACAAGGATGAGATTCTCGATGAAGTCATGGTCGGAGCCATGCGCTCACCTAAGACCTTCACCCGAGAAGACATCATCGAGATCAATACCCACGGAGGGATTGCGGTGACCAATGAAATCCTGCAGTTGGTCATCCGTGAGGGAGCTCGTCTAGCTGAGCCTGGTGAATTTACTAAGCGGGCCTTCCTCAACGGTCGGGTCGATTTGACCCAGGCTGAGGCGGTCATGGATATTATCCGAGCTAAGACCGACAAGGCTATGAATATCGCAGTCAAACAGTTGGACGGTTCCCTGTCTGACCTCATCAACAACACGCGCCAAGAGATCCTCAATACTCTGGCTCAAGTCGAAGTCAACATCGACTATCCTGAGTACGACGATGTCGAGGAAGCAACCACTGAGATCATTCGCGAAAAGACTACTGAATTTGAAGCCCTCTTGACCAACCTCCTCAAGACGGCTCGCCGTGGTAAGATTCTTCGCGAGGATTTCTACTGCTATCATCGGGCGACCTAACGTCGGCAAGTCTAGCCTTCTGAACAATCTCCTGCGCGAGGAAAAAGCCATCGTGACCGATATCGAAGGAACAACCCGGGACGTCATCGAGGAATATGTCAACATTAACGGCGTTCCCCTCAAGTTGGTCGATACGGCTGGGATTCGCGAGACCGAAGACATCGTCGAGCAAATCGGTGTCGAACGTTCGAAAAAAGCCCTCAAGGAAGCCGATCTGGTCCTCCTGGTCCTCAATGCTAGCGAGCCTTTGACCGATCAAGATCGCCAGCTCCTTGAGATCTCTCAAGACAGCAACCGTATCATCCTCCTCAACAAGGTTGATCTCCCGCAACAAATCGAAATTGGACGAGATCCCAGCTGATCACATCAAGATCTCTGTCCTTAAGAATCAAAACATTGACCAAATCGAAGAACGCATCAATGCCCTCTTTTTTTGAAAAATGCTGGCCTAGTGGAGCAAGATGCTACTTACCTGTCCAATGCCCGCCACATCTCTCTCATCGAGAAAGCTGTTGAAAGTCTTCAAGCCGTCAACGAAGGTTTGGCCCTCGGTATGCCGGTAGACCTGCTTCAAGTCGACCTCACCCGCACCTGGGAAATCCTCGGAGAAATCACAGGGGATGCTGCACCAGATGAGCTCATTACCCAACTCTTCAGCCAGTTCTGTCTTGGTAAATAACAAAAAATGCGTATGTGTGCACACATACGCATCTTTATTTGGTTTATTTTCCTTGTTCTAATCGCTCGACAGTTTGATAAGCTAGGTAGATTAGGAAGAGACCAGTAGCATTCAAGACTGGAATCGCAATCGGCAACTCGGTCACAATTTGTGAGAAAGGTGAATTTCCAACAAAATGGAGTCCAAACCCAGCAACTAAATAACCCCAGCCTGCTAGAGCTAGATCCTTGCGTCCTCTGCTAGCTTGGACAATCAAGTAGAAACCGAGCATGACAAGTCCTGTGTAGACCCAGTGAGACATAGGCGCATTGGCCACACGACCGAGAATCCCTGACACCGTGTAAGAGAAACCTTCCGGCAGATCCTGACGAATATAGGCAAAGTCCTCCACAATCTGGAAGCCAAGACCAGACGCAACAGCTAAAAGGAAGATTGACTTGATACGACGGACACTAAACAAATAGAGGACAAAGAAGATTGGAATCAACTTAAAAGGTTCCTCAAATAGTGGCGCAGCAATGGCACTCTCGTACTGGTTCCAAAATTCGCTATTTGGAGCGATGGCTTGGACCATCTCATGGAAATAGGTATTGGCAAAGCTAGATAACCAGCCAGCCACAAAGCCCCCTCCTAGCAGAGAAAAGAGAACCGGTACCCAAGACAACTTCCACTTCTTGGCGAAATGAAATAATGCCCAGACAGCAGGAATCGCATAGACCAGGAGGATTAGGGGTTGAAAGACCCACAATCCCGTACTGGCTACCCGACATCCAGCCTTCCGTCAGTGACTGGGTCTCATAAGCCAACCCGATCGCTAGCAAGAGTAAATAAAGAAACAAAATCGTTTTGCGTTTCATAAAAGACCTTTCTATAAGGAAATGAAAAAGGCTGGAAGACCAGTCTTTTTCTTGTGTTTCTATTGTATCAGGATTAGCTTAAAAAAACAATAAACTGAGCTCTCATTTTCTACTTCTACTGAAGAGCGGCTAGGATCTGCCGAATTGTATCAGGATCCCCATCTGGCAATGTCACCGTTTCCGCATGATCCAATATGCCTTGGGTAAATTGCGTCATAAACTCCTCACTCTTGAGCTCGTCTGGAGACTGATGCCAGTGACTCGGCACAGGATAGATGGTCACCGTCCCATCTCCGTTAGATGCGTAGGTGATATTTCCTTCTGCTGAGTATGAACCAAAGAGATGATGGACCGTCTTCGGATAGGTCACTCCCATCCCTTCTTGGTAAATATAGGTCCCAGCAGCACTTTCGTTGATATTCAATTCCTTAGGAATAGATTGAATCACATAAGCCCAGACACGCGCAGCTTCGACCTGGTCAGACGAATAGCCTGGAAAGCTATCCTTATCTGATTTTTTCGAAGACTTGGTATCCGATTCCTGACTGCTAGCCCATTTCTTAGCCTTGCTAGTCTTAGACGTACTACTGCTATCCTCGGTATCTGCTTGCTCCCGATCTTTGGGTTGCTCTTTCTTTCGATAGTAGAAATTGTCATCATCACCATAAGCCGGCGACTGACCCGCCCAGATACGATCCTTGTACTTATCTGAAGCATCGTCCTTGCCAGCTTTCTGACCTTTTGGAAGGAGCAAGAGACCGTATCCTCCAACACCCGACTTGGCACTAACCGTCATCTCAGCGATCTGGTCCTTCTGCTTAAAGCTCGATCCATCAAGCTCAACATCCTCGCTGACCAAGCCCTTGTCATCAAAGACCAGCTCATTGCCACGCCCATCGATCCAAGTTCCTTGTATACTCGAGTAGTCCTTAGCCTTAATGGCTTTTAAGTCTATACCAGACTGTTTCTTTTCTGACGTGCTGGTCTGCATGGTCTCCGAATTCTTAGGCGACACTGTCCTCTGAGGACGACCACACGAAGCCAAGACCAAAGCAGAAAGCACAATTACCAAACCTTTTTTCATATCAATCTCCCTTCACACACCTACTATTTTTAGAAAAAAATAAGAAAAGGAGAGTCAAAGAAAAAGCGGAGGGGAAAAATTTATAATTGTGATAAGACAAAAAAATTATGTTACTTATACAGTTACTTAAATCTTGAGAGTACAAAAAACGGCATCGTACACATCAAGCCGGCAGAAGATGTTGTACAGTTACTTAAATCTTGAGAGTACAAAAAACAAAATCAATATCAGACCATTCGAGGCCCAGGTTGTACAGTTACTTAAATCTTGAGAGTACAAAAACGCGCTCAATGTACGTTCTTCTGCGGGGCTTGTTGTACAGTTACTTAAATCTTGAGAGTACAAAAAAACCGATAGGACTTTGCAAACTCAAGATCCAAAGTTGTACAGTTACTTAAATCTTGAGAGTACAAAAAAACAGAGAACTTGTTGACAAAAATCAATGGATTTGTTGTACAGTTACTTAAATCTTGAGAGTACAAAAACCATTTTTGAAGCAGTGGGCCTTTCAAGTCATGTTGTACAGTTACTTAAATCTTGAGAGTACAAAAAAACGATGGTGGCGGTTTTATCAACGGTCTAAAAAGTTGTACAGTTACTTAAATCTTGAGAGTACAAAAAAACATTTTTAGAAATAATTTAGAGGAGCGTATTGTTGTACAGTTACTTAAATCTTGAGAGTACAAAAAAACATACCTCATTGATTGCCAGATTGATTTCTTGTTGTACAGTTACTTAAATCTTGAGAGTACAAAAAACCAGTGAAACATTATAAGGTGAAATGATGGTGTTGTACAGTTACTTAAATCTTGAGAGTACAAAAAAACCAAGTATACCACTCCTGGTACAGGTCCACGGTTGTACAGTTACTTAAATCTTGAGAGTACAAAAAAACAGGATTAGTAGAGTCCTTCACAGCATTTGTGTTGTACAGTTACTTAAATCTTGAGAGTACAAAAACCTTGACCCGTTTCAATTCCATCAAAAAAGGTTGTACAGTTACTTAAATCTTGAGAGTACAAAAAAACTTTTGAAAGCATTTTCCACCGCTTCCACGATCAGTTGTACAGTTACTTAAATCTTGAGAGTACAAAAAAACGGTACTGACTTCTAAAAACTCCACAAGTTCAGTTGTACAGTTACTTAAATCTTGAGAGTACAAAAAAACCCACCTGATACTCTAAACGCTCAATTTGAGGTTGTACAGTTACTTAAATCTTGAGAGTACAAAAAAACAGATAGTAGACAAGAAACTTACAATGAACTGGTTGTACAGTTACTTAAATCTTGAGAGTACAAAAACCAGTTACATTTAACAGAAAATCTGTTGAACGTTGTACAGTTACTTAAATCTTGAGAGTACAAAAAAACATGCAAAGCAGTCTGAACAGATCGCTGAATGTTGTACAGTTACTTAAATCTTGAGAGTACAAAAAAACTAGATCCATTGGTTGTCCTCGTTTAATGTGTTGTACAGTTACTTAAATCTTGAGAGTACAAAAACGAAAAACTGAAATCGGTAGTAAACGGCCGTGTTGTACAGTTACTTAAATCTTGAGAGTACAAAAAAACAATCAGAGTTTGAAAGATATTTATCTGAAGGTTGTACAGTTACTTAAATCTTGAGAGTACAAAAAACCACGCGTCCGGGTTTGCTTTGATAAACGCGGTTGTACAGTTACTTAAATCTTGAGGTACAAAAAAACTATAGCTACGTTCAACTTGTGGGTGGCCGTGTTGTACAGTTACTTAAATCTTGAGTACAAAAACACAGACCACAGAAAAAGCTATCTCTGACTTGTTGTACAGTTACTTAAATCTTGAGAGTACAAAAAAACTTGGAAGGCTTACCAAAGATCCAGAACTAGTTGTACAGTTACTTAAATCTTGAGAGTACAAAAACATCTTGCGTTTGCAAATTCCGATCGTAAAGTTGTACAGTTACTTAAATCTTGAGAGTACAAAAAAACTTTCTTGTATTTCTCATAACGCGCTCCGTCGTTGTACAGTTACTTAAATCTTGAGAGTACAAAAACCAATAAACACTATGACAATCATGAGCCAAGGTTGTACAGTTACTTAAATCTTGAGAGTACAAAAAAACAAGAGCAAGCACAATCAACATTCAACGTTTGTTGTACAGTTACTTAAATCTTGAGAGTACAAAAAAACGACTGGATAAATGGCAAAAACATATCCACGTGTTGTACAGTTACTTAAATCTTGAGAGTACAAAAAACGCCAGTCAAACTTTCTGTTTGGTTTTAGCAGTTGTACAGTTACTTAAATCTTGAGAGTACAAAAACTAGTGTAATCTGTGCTTCACCTAGTGCATAGTTGTACAGTTACTTAAATCTTGAGAGTACAAAAACAGTGCAGGTTATACTAAACACTCTAAAAAGGTTGTACAGTTACTTAAATCTTGAGAGTACAAAAACAACAAAGAGGATACTCAGATATCTATATCAGTTGTACAGTTACTTAAATCTTGAGAGTACAAAAACCTCAAATTCGTCAATTTTGGTTTTTGTAGCTCAAAAGCTCATTATAAGGTCTTAGACTTAACTCGTCAATACTATTATTCTAAATACTTCAATAACATTGAGTTAACTGGTTCAATACGGAATTTTATTTTTATTTCATACTGGTACAAATTATTTAATATTCTCAATGCTACTTGATCCTCAATAGATAAACTCATATGGAGAATGTCAGAACTAAATAAATAAGGTCCAATCCTTCTTAAAGATGATAAAAACTCTTGTTTACTAGGTATTTGATTTATTGGATATTGATTAGTAAAACGTTCATACATAAATTCTAAAGAATAAAAAAATGATCAATGTAATCAGAGACAATATTAATCTCCTCTAGTACTTCTTTTCGTGACATGAAGATATCCTTCATTTGAAGGAAATGAAATAGTGTATAACATGTTACATTGATTGGTTAATTGCTCTAATTGTTCACAGCACTCAACGAAATTCCTTATAAGATAAATAATCATCCATATTTCGGAGCACAAAGCAATACCTTTTCAGATTGATCCGTAATCACTACTTCCAACATCGAAAGAAATAATAAAAATTTTTGTCTTATTGTCAACAAATTCAAAGGATATATTTTTATCATTTTGTCCAAAATAGGGCAAAAAATTTTTTTGGATCAATTGGTCTGCATTAAAATATTTCGCTTCTGTATGATAGTTAATACCATCTAGTTGTAGATTCAAATTCTGATTTAACAGCAAAGAAATCCTATCTAGATGATCATTGATATTTTCAAGTTGCTCCATCATCTCCACCGTATCTATCTTTTTCTTTATATAATCATAAGCTATCGTTCCTTTTTTATACTCCATCTGCTCAATTAGATCATTTATATTCGATAGTTGAATCACCCTGAATTCCGAACAGGGAAACCACCGTATCGTCTATTAAGATTTTTGGGTTCATTTTGTTCGAATAGGACTAAGTCTTCCTCACTATATCCTCCAAAAATACCATAACAGGATTTGCCAAATATAGTACTTTAATTGTTGATCCTGGCCAACAACTTGGGTAAATTGTCCAAAACTCAATGTAATATTATCCTTGTATGGATGACTGATATTCATTTTCATATAACTACCAACTTATTATCACTGACTACTTCTTCTTGTTTTGTTTTTCCACCAATGATCAAAACCATTTCAGAAAACTGTTTCTCCGTAACTGCTAGTAAACGGACATTGCCACTAGGTAAATTACTCTGGCTTAATTTTTATAGAATTTACTAGCAAAACTGCGATTTGGACACGTTCTATAATAAACTGAAAACTGTAACATTTCAAAACCATTAGCAATTAGATCTTTCCGAAAATTACGATAGATTCTTTTTTCTTGATTCGTATCCATAGGAAGATCAAAAAAACACAATAACCTCAATGCTTCATACCTCATTTCTTCAGCTCCATTCTACACTAGAAACGATCGGACAGTAGAATTTACTCGTATCCTTATCCGAAATACATTTTAGGAAACCTTTGACATATTTATCCATTGCTACCGTTACAGAACAAGTTTCTTTTTCCATAACGAATTTTTTTGCATTCAGCGTATCTGTTAAGGCTAAACGAAACTCATATTTTAAATATTCTTCATCCAGCAAATTTTTGATAAACCCAAACATCAATAATCTGCCTAAAAGGTTCCATTAAATCGTCTACCAAATTAAATTGATTGTATTCATTTTTATGAAAAAAATTCCAATTAAAGGGTTTAACCCATACCCAGCAATAATACGCGCCATCTGCGCTCTCATAATGCATAGCCATAATTTAGACCTGCATTGATAACATCAGTTTCCTGTTGGGTAAGACGAACAAATTTCTTTCCAAACAATTCATTGAAATAAACTTTTGCCGCGTGTCCTTCGCGATTGGTTTTATCTCCAAATTCAATATGATCTTTATAATCTGCCAATAGCTGAATACAATCAATATTTTTCTCAAACATCGAGAGAACATCTTGCTGATTATTTATTTTGAAGTAGGTCACTATTTGCCATAATTTATCCTTTTGCTCCTGCGTCCACAATAATTGTTCCTGTAATTTTTTATAGGCTCTAAAATGGCCATTTTGTGAATGGTAAATACCTGTTGGCAAATGCTCATTATCACAGACAATTAAAGCAATATTATACTTACTTAAGGCACTTAACAATCTTATGGTTACAACCGTATCTCCTCCTTCTGCAACAATGATAGAAATATCACTCAAGGGAATAATATAATCTTCGCCCATCTTCTTAATCAAAAGATTATCCAACTTTAATTGCATTTTTTTCACTTTGACAAACATGTACAATTCTCCAAGTCATTATTTTTATCCTCTTTACAAAACGAAAACACCCCGCCATAAATGACAGGGTGTTGAATTCGGCATAAAGCCTTATCTTTGTAGCTTCTGCAAGATTTAAGTAACTGTGTAAGGCGTCCCTTTACAGTTAATATTATAATACATTGTAAAAGCCTTTTGCAACTCTTTTTAAAAAATATTTTTAAAATTTGAGTTTTGGTTCTTCACCCTCTTTTTTTGATGAAATGTTTTATTACCCAAAAAGATCCGTCTTAACTTTATATATAGAAATATTTGGTTTATTTAACCCCTTTACACATTGTGTGGTACTGTTCGGAACGGTATCAAAAAAATATCAATCAATTTTTCTCCTTTTTCAAAAATCTGATTTATCAATAGGTTTTTAATTGAACTTGATGCTTTTCCTTTATTGTTTCTTGATAAAAAAATCTGAACAACTGTTCTTGCCCTGTCTCAATATCCTTTATTAAAAATCAAATCATTTTTTTACACAAAGTGAACTTAAACTCAGATTTTTCATCAACACCCTCTAATTTTTTTAATAACATCATATTTATTTATTGAAATCTTATATTTACCAGTACCTTTTTCAAAATATAAATCAGAGTATTTTTAATCCAAGAAACTCATATTTTTTTGTCTTATTATTATAATATACATCTGTCCTCCAAGGATTAATAGACTGAAAGTACAACTTGATTCATACTTTCATCAGGTGTTATATCAATGTGATTACCTAACTTATTATCGTAGTATTTTAGACTTTTTAATTTCTGGACCATTACCTTTTTCTGCTATATTTTCTGATTGGTCCATTTTCTTGTCTATATTTCTCAAAAGGATTGCAAGGAACTTCTTTATTTTTTTATCGTTCAATTCTTTTAGAAGGATAGGTTCTTAAAAATCTCTTCAATTACCTTCTCAAATGTTTGTGGATCTTTTGTGATACATTAAGAATCTACTTTTTATCTTTATTGTAAATTTTAATGAATGCATCATATCCTGCTTGACTATAAATATCTTTTAATCTTACCTAGAACATAAGTTTCCTCGGATTTATCTTTATCTAATTTTAGCTTTTCTTGTTGCGTAAATTGTTGCATCTGAAATTTTACGGTTATATTTTGAATCTACTTGATAAGAAAAATAGAATGCTGTCTTCAAATTCCTTGGACTTCAATGTATCAACAAAAATGATCATATGGAGCTTTAAATACTAACTCTTTGTATTCATCGTCACTCAATGAAATAATTTCGCCAGTTACTTGATCCACGAATTGCCCTTCTGTATAAGAGATCAAAGGATTATTTTGTTTTTTTCCATAATCTTAATTGACCAGATGCAGCAATGATCAAGGCATCTACAGCATGATGGTGATAGGTCTCATGAGATTTTTCAAGCCTCCATTTTCTTCTCAACTGTGAAGTAAATTGTCCACGTACCACTGAAATAGTTGTATCGAATTGATGCTCCTTATAAAAAAATCTTGTAGAGCATTTAAAACAACTCGAGAAGAATAACGAGTATCTACTAAATTTCGTTCGATAAACTTCTGTTTCACCTCAATCTTACTAATGTCTTCTTCCGTTAAAAAGATATTCCTTCTTTTTATTACCTAATAATTTAGAATCTTTTTACATATGATTTAAACTCATGGTAAGACCAAGCATCATCCATACTATCTAAAGCCTGGAAAGGTGTCCGTTGTCCCTTTTTCTTGGTTTGCCGTAGCTAGTACCAAGACTTTATTAGATAAACTATCATCAAAAAGAAAGAGACAAAAGGCAAAAATATGATCAATTTCATACTTATATTGATTTATGAATCAAATCTGAGATTGGAATATTCTTTCCCAGTATAAAGACATTTTTCTCCTTGTTGATGCCACAAACGAATCTTAGTTGCTAATTCTTTATGACCATGAAAAATGTTATCCGGTAATTCTTTTTTCCCATTGTATTGGAAAGCCGCTTTTTCCATAGCTGCATTTTTCTCGTCTAGATTTGCTTTTTGACGCTTGATATACTCTTTCTTTGCATCTTCCTCATTATTTTCACGTGCCATTTCAATAACGATATTATCAAAGATACCATATTTTTTTAGTTGCTTCATTGATAATCTTTTATAGCTTGTCTGACAGATTTTGCTACGACAGGGTTATAGATTTCTTCTGTTAATTCTTTTTCATCAATATACTTTGTTCTTTTTGATGTCTCTTTAGATTTTTGTTTGCCTAATCGAGTAAGAATTGTCATTTGTTCTTCCGAAGTCTCATACAATTCTGGAATCAACTCCATCATGAGTTTTAGAGAAAAACTATGCCATCCCTTACTAAATAGACTGCTATTATTTTTTCTAAATTGAGCCAATTCAAGTACTTGATCCTGACTAAATGTATCTTTTAGCGTCGCGTTAATTGCTTCTTCTATCCCCTCTCGCTCTGTATTTAAAGTTAGAATATGGGCAAGCTCATCTAAAACTTTTCTCGGTAACTCTTCCACTTTGATTGTTTCTAATGATTGCATTTTTCGATAGACTTCAAAAGTGTGCATCTCAGGTTTTTTATTGGGATCAATGCGGTATCCATGTATCTGATCAACTGAAGCACCAATCAATTTAGCAATGTACTTCAATAGTGTTGAAGCTCCTAATGTTTTAGCTGTCTTCGCATACTCGATAATTGTCTTCTTTTGTTCCTCACTCAATTTCTTGGTTTCTGTTGGAACAGTTAAATTATTTAAATCATTTAGTAAGTTGAACTCTTGTGCAGTATAGGAAGCTTTTGAAGCACGATATTCATCAGGATAAAAATGTACATTTACCAATTAAAAACACCAAAAATATTATCTAATGTTATGTACTTACCTTCAGAATCTTTCTTAGTAGTATACCTTCCATAATCAGTCCGTGATTTTTCATTTCCTGGCCCATGGTAGTATTTTCTTTTTCCCGTAAGGATAGTTAAATAATCTTCTATAAACTCATCAGTAATCTTATTATTGAACTCTTGCTGTTTTCTAAGAATTCTTTCAGCTTCTTTTCTATAAGCGGATGTTGAAAAAACATTGATTAAGCTGCGTTTTTCACCATTTTTCCACAACAGTGAAATCTCCTCTAAGCTGACCATATTTTTTTCGAAACGATCTAGTTGAATTTGACCAGGGTTTGTTCAGCTAGTAATTTTCTATTTTCTTCAACTGCCTTACCGTAATCAGACGATACTGTACCGCCATCCTCAGAAGCATCATCCAAATAGCTAATGCCACGTCTCTTAACAATATTCTTTAAAGCGATAAACAACTCTTCATTAGTTAATTGATTATCCAACCCTTGTACACGAAGTTGATAAGGATTTAGATTAATGGACACCTTAGAAAAAAATCAGTTAACAAACCAAAGTCTTCAAATAAATCATGGAGCCGAACACTACGATGTTTCTTCCGGCGATTTAAGCGTCTAGCCTGTCTACTAGTCCTTCTCTCAACATTATTGTCAGCTGTTGCAGCTGGAAAATGAGACGAGAATTCGCATGGATAATCTCACCAGTATCTTTATTAAGAATACCTACTCCAACTGAAGCAATACCAATATCCAAACCCAAAAACTAAACCATTCATAATAAAACTCCTAATTAGTCATTATATTAACTACATTTTACTCCTTCCTTCCTCAAAAATCAATTCATTCTAATAGATTATTAAGGAAACTAATTAATTTATAATTAGTCGGTGTTTTTCCTACTCCCATAAATTTCTTTTCACTACAATAATCTAATTATTCTCCGTGTATAAAGAAAAACAATCTAAAATAAAAAAACAATATTTTTGGGGAAAGTCAGGAACGAAAAATATTTAAAAAAATTTTTAAGAAAGTTCTTGACTTTGTATGACTTTATTTGTATCGTAGGTACATAAGGTTTAGGAGGAAACCTTAGAGAAGAAAACTAGTAGAATAGAATACTAAATGTTTACGTTCAAAAAATAAATCAGTCAAAGTTAACACAATAAAAATAGTAGTCGAAAAGAGTTTATTTATAATTAGCTTTGAATGGCACATCGAATTTTGATAGTGAGAAATCACTATCGCCCCCTTCAAGAATGTTCTTAAATTAAGCAGGAAAAACTATGAAAGTAAATCTAAAAATTAGAAAAAACAACAAAGCGTGAAAAAGTTGAATTTATTGTTGGACTTCTTCTACTTCTATTCATGTTTTGGTATTTTATGAGGTAATATATGTCAGTAGATATTGAAGCAATCCGCTGGTCTTAGACAATGCCACAGCCTATGCTATTAGCAAAAAAACTGTGGCGTATCTACTCAAGCCGTGGATAAATATAAAAACAGTGTATCAGATATAATGAATATGCGATTAAAGCATGCTATCAATATGACCAATTACGCCTATACATTAAAAGAAAAACAGTGATCATGTTCACTGTTTTTTTGCTACGTTATAAGAAAATAGATAGACTATATGTCCCCTGCCGGAATCGAGACCAGCAACTACTCCTTAGGAGGGAGTTGTTATATCCATTGAACTAAGGGGACGGATAAAAAAAGAAGCGAGATCACTCCCGCCTCCTTGTTCGTCTTAACGACGGATTTCTTTAATACGAGCTGCTTTACCTTGCAATGCACGAAGGTAGTACAATTTCGCACGACGTACTTTACCGTAACGTACAACTTCAATCTTGTCTACACGTGGAGTGTGTACTGGGAATGTACGTTCAACACCGACACCGTTAGAGATTTTACGAACAGTGTACATTTCAGTGTGTCCTTGACCTTTACGAGCGATAACAACGCCTTCAAAGATCTGGATACGTTCACGAGTTCCTTCGACAACTTTCGCGTGTACACGAACAGTGTCACCAGGACGGAATGCAGGGATATCAGTACGAAGTTGACCTTCTGTCAAGCTTTGGATTAATGGATTCATTTTATTCTCCTATCTTCGTCAATCTTGAGGGACCTCCCTCAGCGGATAAACTGTATTTTTGTGCTTCCATTACGCACAGAAACTATCATATCAGATATTTTCAGGTTTGTAAAGCTCTTTCTCTACTTTTTTGCAACTTTTTGGCCGGAATAAATGCTCCACTCTTTTGGCAGGCAATAGGCGATGACACAGGCGATCACAAAGAAAGGAAGATTGCCATAGCCAAAGACTTCTCCTCCGATCAAGATCGGTGCGAGCAAGGTCGTGGTTGCACTACCAAAGACAGTGGCATAACCGATAGCGGCCACGACCAAGACTGGAAGGCCCAGTATGGGAGCGAGAAAAACGCCAAGCGTAGCTCCGATCGCAAAGAGGGGTGTCACTTCTCCTCCTTGGTATCCAGCAGAGATGGTCACCACGGTAAAGAGGAGCTTGAGGATCCAGTCATAAGGCTGCGCAGTCCCCTGATGAAAGGCTAGATCAATCAGATTGGTACCTAGTCCACTATAAGTGCCGACCTTGGTCAGCTGGAGCGTCAAGAGGACCAAGCTGAGACCAGCCCCTATGACAGCAATCCGGATATAAGGATTAGGCAAGACTTGAGCGACTGTTTTTTTCAACCAAGAAAGACTGACTGCAAAGAGCTTCCCAGCTAGGCCAAAAGCTAGGCCAAGAAGAGCAACTTTGATCAAGGTATCTGGTGTCCAGCTCAGCGTTTCCTTGAGTGGCACAGCGAATTTCTCCAAGCCGAGGGCATGAGAGGTGAAGCTCGCTACGATCGAGGCGATAAGCGCTGGATAGAGAGCCATCAGCTGCAATTCCCCAACAGTCAGAACTTCAAGGGCAAAGAAAGTGGCAGCTAGTGGCGTCTGAAAAAGCCCTGCAAAACCTGCTGCCATCCCGGTCATGAGAAAGATACGCGAAGCATCTGGAAACTTGAAATGACGGGCAAAAACGATGCGAAAGGGTTGCTCCAATCTGGACAGCTACTCCTTCCCGACCAACCGAACCACCAAAGAGGTGGCTCATCCAGGTCGTCAGCATGATCAAAGGCACCAAGATCAAGGGGATTTCCTCCTCACGCGCGTGCCCAACATCAAAGACCAGGCCCATCCCTTTTGATGCCTTGCCACCAAAACGTTTATAAAGATAAACGATGACAAGCCCTGCTAAAGCCAGGAAAAAGAATCAAGGGGCCAATGCTGGCTTCGGAAATCTCCGATCAGGAGCAATCCTTGACCAAAAATCATATCGATGGTACCGACCAAGAGACCGATGAAAAGGGCCATAATAGTCAGCACCATATACTGTTGGGCTTTTTCCTTTATGGATAGACTAGTCACGCGTCCTCACCTCCTCTTGGTAAGTTCTAGAGTGTTTCATTATTCCTTGAAACTGGGCTTGAATGGTCGAGCGATACTGCTCATCCATCACAAGAGAGCCGACTTTTTCTAGCACTTCTCTTTCCCTTCCCTGGTCGAGCACAGGTAGTCCCTCTTGCTCCTTATATTCTACAATCTGACTGACACAGACCATCCGTTTTTCCCAACAAGGCTACAAGCTCTTGATCGATCTGGTCAATGTCCTTACGAATCTGATCTAAATCCATGTGTCTCCTCTTTATTTTTTTGGATATAAATCGAGGCTGTAATCCATCGATCCAGCCTCTTTGTCATTAATTTGCTTTTGCTACGAGTTCTTCTGCAAAGGCTTCTAATTTTTCAATATCTTCGTCTTCTGCAGACAAATCAACTTTGACATTTTCAGAACCTTTTTCAGCCCCCGTCGCAGCGAAGCAACGGTCGAAATCATCAACTGCTTTACAGAATTCATCGTAGAAGGTATCCCCTGATCCTACAACACCATAAAGTTTGCCTTTGAGATCAAGGCCAGCCAAATCTTCGTAGAAATCTTGGATCTCATCTGGAAGCTCTCCATCACCGTATGTATAAGTTGCTACCACCGCGATATCGGCCTCAAGGAAGTCCTCCGCGTCCACAGTTGTACACTCATCCACATCTACTTCGACACCAAGATCACGGAATTTATTCGCTACGATATCGGCGATTTCTTCAGTATTTCCAGTCATACTAGCAAAAACAATCTTCGCTACAGTCATAATTTCCTCCCAAAATCTATTTTCCGTATTATACCATTTTTTCAAGCATTTTGCACGAAACCTTTCCCGAGAAGATGAAAGTCATGGCTCAATCAAAGAAATTGGTCCGATGGAACCTAATCATTCTCGTTTTCTTCTATTGATAGGTTTCTTCTATCCATCCCTTCCTTCCGCTTCGTGTTCCTCTTCAAAATCCTTGATCAGTTGGATTTGCTCATCCAACTTCTTATCAAAATCAGCTTTGTTTTTGAATGGGTAAGAGTAGGTGCGCCAAGTGTACCATTTGATGCCCTCTTTGTCCTTATAATACCACTCAATTTTAGTGGGCAAGAATTCTTTGTTGTAGGTGATTCGGATTTTGGAGAATTGACTTTCCTTTTGATATTTGTATAAAAGCTCAAATTCTGGTGGATATTCTTCTTTGAGCAATTTTTATTGATCAAAGATTCTGGTGAGCGCGTGATTTTTGTGGTTGGAATCCCGAATTTCTTTTCTTGAGAATTTTTCCCTTTAAAGAGTGCCGATGAAAGTTGATTTTTAACCACATCATCATAGATTCTCGAGGCACTATCATCGCCATAGCTTCCATATTTTTCACTTCCCCTAACAGCTGTATTAAAAAGGAATATATAGATTCTTTTGCTTCTAGATCGATACCTGTACCAAAAATCATCTCCCTTATTTTCGTCCATTCCGGATTTTGCACAAATACAAATCGTTGCTTTTGTAAAAATAGCATAAGTATCCGTTTGGGTATGACAGAAAGAAAAAGCGAAATATACAAGGGCAGCACCTACCGCAAGTACAATAAAGAAAAAGCTTATAACACCATTTTCTCATACACCCTCCTTAAAAATTTTTGTTCTAGATTTTTTTGGAATGATTTACCAATTCAACAATTTATCCGTCTGCTACCTCCGCTTCGTGTTCCTTTTTCAATATCTTTTGATCCGCTGGATTTCTTCATCAAGTTTTTTTATTAAACTCAGCTTCAGACTTATATGGATAGGAAAAACGGCTCCAGGTATACCATTTCAGACCATCTTTCCCTTTAAAATACCATTCAAGTTTGATCGGTAAATAATCTTGATTATAGGTGATACGAACTTTCGAAAATTGGTCAGTTTTATCTAAAACTCTAGCCTCAAATTCAGGTGTCTTTTCCTCTTTCACTAGTGATTTAGTAATTAGAGATTTCGGATCTCGCTCAATGATATAGTTTGATTTCTCGATCTCATCTTTTGAAACCTTTAAATTCAGAATTGCGGAGGTAACTTCCTCATATAGAATACCGTTATAACTATCAGATGAAGAAACGTCTGAAATTCTCCAAATTTTTTTACCATTCTTAACGGCTGCTTGAGTAGAATTATAATAATTCTTATTTTTTTCAAATCAATTCCAATCTCAAAGTTATGATTATATTGATTTTTGTCAATAGAATCAACAACTACAATAAACCTTTGATGTTCTAATATCGACTTTGAATCTTCACCTAACTTGTTTCTATGTACAGCTATGAAAGCGCTAGCGACAACTACTAGGACCAATGCAACTAGAAAGACTGTCAAACTCAGCGGTCTGTTTTTAATTTCTTTCATCATATCCATCTCATTCTACCAAAAATATCTATCCAAAGTGAACTCTCAAACTATACAAAAAGCTGAGAGATATGTAAACTCAGCTTTATTTCAATAAGAGGTTAATCACCCTCGTTTTCCTCTTGAATTTCTTTAATATCTTCGATTTCTTCATCCAATCTCTTATCAAAATTCAGCTTTATTTTTGAATGGATACGAATATGTGCGCCAAGTGTACCATTTTCAGACCTTCTTCACCCTTATAGTACCACTCGATTTTTGGTTGGTAAGAATTCTTTGTTATAGGTGATCCGAAACTTTGGTGAATTGACGTTTTTTTATTTAAATAAATCGCCTCAAATTCTGGGGGATACTCTTCTTTCATCAATTTTATCGTCCACAAAATCTTTTCGGTGAGCTAGTAATTTGATATTTAGATTTCTTAATTTCATCAATAGTAATTTTGTTGCTCAATAATACCGATGAGAGTTCTTCATTTACAGCAGATTTGTAATACTGTTTACGATCCCAGTTTGCTTTATAACCACCATAAACTATATCGTCTTTCACTGCCGTTTCATCATTATAGTAATATTCCTTTTTCATCAAGATCCAACCCAACCTCAAAATGTTCATCGGTAGAATCTCCCGATTTTAATCATAACAAATCGTTGTTCTTTTAAAATATTCAATGCAGATTGATTGGTACTACAACTACTTATAAAAAACAGGACAAGAATTGCCATCATTATTTTTCGGCAAATGAAACAATAATTTTCTTTTTGATTGTTAATTTTTTTAATGTGTTTCATATCTCTCTCATTCTAGCAAAATATATACCTAAAAGGAAGTCTGGCTCTATTCAAAAGGCTGAGACATTGTATGCTCAGCCATTCCATAGTTAACTAATCACCCTTGTCTTCCTCTTCAATTTCTCTAATGTTCTCGATTTCTTCATCCAATCTCTTATCAAAATCAGACTTACTTTTGAATGGATACGAATAGGTGCGCCAAGTGTACCATTTTATCCCTTCTTCACCCTTATAGTACCACTCAATTTTAGCAGGTAGAAACTCTTTATTGTATGTGATGCGGACTTTTGAAAAACTGATTCTTTTTCGATATTTGTATTGAAGCTCAAATTCAGGAGGATATTTTTCCTTTAATAACTTTTTTTATTAGCCAAAGATTCTGGTGAACGACGTGATTTGGTAATTGTTTTTGATTTCTTCGGGAGTAACTTTTTATATTCATTAGTATAGACGAAATCTCTTCATTCAAAAGCAGTACAATAATACTCCTTCATCTCGTAGTTGCCTTTTTCCACCATATAGAATGCCATTCTTTATAGCTGATGAATTTGAAAAAAATAACTCTCGACCTTTTAAATCAAATCCTGCTCCTGCATTGTTGCCTTGATCTAAATCATCTTGATTTTGAATAAGAACAAATCGCTGTTCCTGTAAAATATCATAAGCATCTAATTTGGTCTGATAGAAAGAATGAACAAAATAAACTAAGATTACGCAAATTGCAAGCGCAATAAAGAAAAAGCTTATAACGCCATTTTTCTCATACAATCTCCTTAAAATTTTTGTCCTAGACCTTTGGAATGTTTTACCAGTTCAACAACTTATCCGTCTGCTGCCTCTGCTTCATGCTCCTCTTCAATATCTTTGATCAGCTGGATTTGCTCGTCCAATTTCTTATTAAAATCAGCTTTATTTTTGAATGGGTAAGAGTAGGTACGCTAAGTGTACCATTTAAGGCCTTCTGGTCCCTTGTAATACCATTCAATTTTTAGTTGGCAAAAATTCTTTGTTGTAGGTGATACGAACTTTTGAAAATTGAAGCTCTTTATTAAGATATTTTTTTCTCTAATTCTGGTGGATATTTTTTTCTTTAAAATAGGCTTTATTTACAAAATGATTTTGGAGAACAAATAACCATATAATTAGAATTTTTTTAATATCCGAAGGGGTTAGTTTTATTTTACTTAAAAATAGACGTAATCTCACCATTTAAAGCATGTTCATAAAACTCCTTCTTATTGAATTTTCCACTTCGACCATATAGTTTATTATCTTTCAAAAACAGTTGAAGCATTTACAAACAAATTTTTCTTTTAAATCAAATCCTATTCCTGCATAACTCCTTCTTTTAAATCGTAAGCGTCTTGTACAAATACAAATCGTTGTTTTTGTAAAATTTCATAGGTATTAGTAGATTCTCCTTGAATATTATTAACTATTAGAATACTTATAATAACCCCTGTTGTTACGATAATCGCCATTAAGAGATTCCTTAAATTTATTATATTCCTCCACTTTTTTTCTTTTTCAGACATTCCTTTTGTATTTCGTTGCCATGCTTCATAATCTTCATGTCCTCCTCTTACTATATCCGCAAATTGACCTATATGACCTGTGTTTTTATCCTTTTTACCCAAATCTTCTTCATAGGAAAATAACTTTTTAGCTTTGACTCGGGTGGCTGGCTCTGGTGCATTCATATCAAGCATATCGTGTTTTCCTACGTAAAAGCCCTTCAACATCTGTATTTTTGACCTTTTGAAGGGCCATAGTTGAAGGATTCCGTATTGGCGATTTCTCTTAATTCATCTTTTGAATAATTGTCTGGATTGGAATCATAGCGACCATTTGGAAGTTTATGCTTATCATAGGCATCCCACTGGCTATCAAACTCACCGGTATCCATATTCACAATAAACTCCACCATCCGAGCATTGTTTAAATCTTTTGTCTTTAGATGAATTCCCTTAGGGACTTGAACCTTCATATTATATGGGCGTTGGAAGCCATCTGATTCCTTGAAACGGTTATGGAAGTTCGCACCAGTTGTGTAATCAAATTCAATATCGTTTTCTTTGCCATATGCTAATAGTTTCTCGTAATCATTTGCGCCTTCGTAATGACTGCGAATATAGTAAATTGCTTGGCGATCCAAATAATAGCGGAAGAAATGGACTTGCTGCCGCAATGCAAGTTCTTCATCACTGTATTTATCACGTTCTTCTGGCTTAAGATTGTCATTTCCAAACGCTTTTACCACATCTCGTCTGAAATACATGTTAAAAATCCCCATGTGGTGCCAGGTTCTCTGAAATCTTATGCGTTTTGCTTTGTCAAATGCATAAACTGATTACCATCCGTTTCTGCTCCCAATTGCTTAAGGACTAGTTCTACTTTCGCTTTTGAATCTAGTTTGCTATCCGCATACATAATTGTATAAACATCAGAGCCAATTTCTTTCGTCTGCGCAAACAATTCATCTCTTTTAGTAATTAACCCACTACCTGTATGGATATCAGTAGTCCCTTTTTTAACTTGCTGGACATAGCTATTAATCGCTGCTTGATCCCATCCATCTACTTCTTTTAGTTGATTTGTTTGGTCTCGTAGTCCAGTGATATACTCATTAAATTCTTTCCAGGTTACATTTTGAGGTCTTTCAAGCTCATGTTTCTTTGCAAAAGCTCTATTCTCAACGTTCTCTTTTACAACAGTAATCCAAGATAGATCTGTTGGAACGGTATAAGTTCCAGTATTTGGATCCCAGGCTAGAATGATTTGACTGATACCTGTTTGAATAGCATTGCTTAAAACTTCTATATCACCAAATATCTCAGGAGAACTTGTATTAAATGCTCTTAGTTTATTTAATTTGTCTTGTAATTCATTTCTAGCACTTTGAAAGATGCTGCCTAATTTTTCTAATCCTTGTATTCGTTGAAACTTTTGGACCTCACTAGTCCCCTTATATTTACTAGCAGATATTTCAGATATTGCTGCTTGATTTTTCAGCAATTAACCGGTCACAATTTTCAATATCAGAAACTAACTTTTCTTCCTGTAAGTCCTCATTAGCTACCTCCGAGCTATAGGATTCTGGAAGTTTTTTTACACTCTCTTGTGTTGCTTCTGCTAAAACGACTCCTGCCTCTTTCAATGGCTGGACCACACTCGTAATAAAAAGTACGGAAAGAATCATATGCTTTACCAGATAAAAGAGAGGCAGAGTTTTCTATCTGTGATAGTGAATTTCCAAGGGCCTCATAGGCTTTCAATTGCTGCTCAACCATAGTCCCTGTGCTAGTAGCCTGACTATCCAAACTACCTCGATAAACTTCGATTCCCATTGTCACTCTCCTGTTCTAAATATATTTTTTCGTTCATGATAAATATCATTTAAATCATCTTCGATTTTTTTCTTTTTGGCGATCTAATTCCTCTAATTCTTCCAAATAACTAGTTGAAATTTTTCGGGATTCATGCAGAACATCTCCTTGTAATTGATCAAAAAAATTTCTAGAACTAGGATAGGAGTCAAATGCATCCCATAACAGACGATGCGCTTCAGAACAATATCCCTCAACGCGGTCCATTTCATTTTCCAAGTTTCTTTTTTCTTTTAAAATAGCCCTTTCTTTTTGATAAAGAAAGTCTTCTTTTCTTCTTAATTCTGCTAGTTGTTGATCCTTATTCATTTTCCTGCTCTCTTTACTTAGTAAATACGCGCAGCATTCGCTTCATCAACAATTGTAAATCCAGTTGCAACACTTTGCAGATTGGTCCCAATCGACTCAATCGCCGCTGCAATTTCTCCTGCTTTGGTGCTAGCAGTATCAATGGCTTGATGGGCAGCATCATTTCCAGCAAGAATCGTTTTCTCATCTTTTTGTAGCTGATGCAACTCCTGAAAGTGTATCTCCACTAGCATTTAAAGAAGTAGCTAACTCTTGTGCTGTCTCAGCATTACTTTTAATTTCAATCATCCTAATCCCTCCCATAGTAATCTATTCATCCATTCTACCAAAATATTGAACTCTGTAAAACCGCTTCCACCGCCCCTACATAGTGATAAATGCTTGCTGTATGGGCCTTTCTTATGTTAAAATTGACAGAGAAAACGAGGTATTGTATGAACGTAATGAATGACATTCTTGAAAAGATTCAAGCTTATGACACGATTATTATCCACCGTCACCAGAATCCGGATCCGGATGCGATTGGTAGCCAAAGTGGGCTTGCGGGACCTTCTGCGTGCGCACTTCCCACAAAAAAACGAGTCCTAGCAACCGGCTATGATGAACCGACCTTGACTTGGCTTGCTGAGATGGACGAGGTAACTGATGAGGATTATGAGGGGGCTTTGGTGATCGTTTGTGACACGGCCAATACTCCCCGCATCGATGATAAGCGCTATACGACGGGGGATTTCCTGATCAAGATCGACCACCACCCTAATGACGATGCTTATGGTGATCTACTCTGGGTCGATACCGACTCTAGCTCTACCAGCGAGTTGATTACACTTTTTGCCAAGGAATTGAATCTCGAACTCCCGGTTAGTGCTGCTCGTCTCCTCTATGCTGGAATTGTCGGCGATACAGGGCGCTTCCTTTATCCGTCCACTTCGACTCGGACCTTTGAGCTTGCTGCAACCCTTCGAAGCATTCCTTTTGATTTTACTTCACTTGCTCGTCAAATGGATACGATCAATCTCAAAACCGCTAAGCTTCAAGGCTATGTCTATGACCACCTTGAGATCGATGAGCATGGCGCTGCGCGTGTGACCCTGACACAAGAGCTCTTGAAAAAAATTCGATCTACGTGATTCAGAGACTGCTGCAATTGTCGGAGCTCCTGGACGCATCGATACCGTATCTGTTTGGGGCTATCTTTGTTGAGCAACCCGACGGTCACTTCCGTGTCCGGATGCGCAGCAAACGAAAAGTGATAAACGAAATCGCTAAACGCCATAATGGTGGGGGCCATCCACTAGCGAGTGGGGCGAACTCCTACTCTCTTGAAGAAAATGACCAAATCTACCAAGAGCTACAAGAAGTGGCTCGCACAAACGAAGGCTGAGAACGTTTTCTCAGCCTTTTTTTATATTGGTCATGGGGTTTTCATTTATGGTTTCTTGTGGTAAAATAAAGCTAATAAATTTTAAGGAGACTGATTATGGAAAAAAATCGTTTGTTTATCATTATCTCTGCTGCGGTAGCGATTCTTAGCTCTTTCTTACCTTGGGCAAGTCTGAATGCTGGTGCCTTTGGTTCATACAGCTGGAATGGCCTTCGCGGTGATGGATGGTTCGTTATTATCTTCGCAGTCGTTGCGATTGTCCTTGCTTGCTTTGAACGATGTAAAAATCTTCACTACCAAAAAGTTTTGCAATTGGTGTTATCGTATCTGGGGCTCTTTTCAACTGTCGTAACATTGATCGATGTATTCAATGTGAACAAGTACGCTGCTGACTTCAATGGCTATGGTGTTTCAATCGGCTTTGGCTTAATCCTTGCTTTGATCGCATCCATCGCTATTGTTGTGACTGGTCTCTTGGCGATGTCAGGTGGTAAAAAATCACTAAAGGAACTTTCGAAGAACTTGCTGAATCAGGTAAAGGATTTGCCCAATCTGTTGGACGCGTAACAACTTCTACTGTAAAAACTGCTGTAGATGAAATCAAAAAGAAAACTCACGAACACACTGAGGGACAAGCTGATCAACCGGTTGAAGCACCAAAAGATCCAAATCAATCTGAACAATAATAATATCAGAATCGCCTTGGTCCTGCTAGGGTGATTTTTTTGATCATTAATTTAAATAAAATTAGTGAAAATACTTGTCAAGATCCTGGAAATTTGGTACACTAGCTAAGTAACAATCTATGGCTCGGAAAGAGACCATGGCAGAAAGGAAATATTGCAAAATGAAAAAAAGATATCCATCCAGAATATCGCCCTGTTGTCTTCATGGACACTACTACTGGTTACAAGTTCCTTAGTGGTTCAACTAAGTACTCTAGCGAGACTGTTGAATTCGAAGGTGAAACTTACCCATTGATCCGTGTTGAAATTTCATCAGACTCACACCCATTCTACACTGGACGTCAAAAGTTCACTCAAGCAGATGGACGTGTGGATCGTTTCAACAAAAAAATACGGTCTCAAATAAGAACCAACACAGAACCACTTCTCTTTTTGGGAGTGGTTTTTTTGAGTTCTTCCTTCCTTATGTTACAATAGAAAAATGCACTATATCACAGAAACATTAGGCACTTTTCTTGCCTTAAAACCCTACCAACATTTTCTAAGCATGGTAGAAGAACGAAAACGCAAAGCTCTTCTTCGAAAGGTGGCGCTTGGAAAGCAAAAAGGCTAAGGTTCCCCTCAGCCTTTTTCTTCTATTCTTCATTTTCTCTGATTTTCTTGATGATGCTTCCCATCTGAACACCACCATCTTTGTAGTTTCTATAATAACGACCAGCGCCATCTCCAATATAGCTGATCGGTGAGAAAGTATCGCTCTTGAAGCTACCATCTTCGTCAATCAAGTCTTCTTCTACTTCACGACGGGTTACTCGAGCGATAATATTGGTCAATGCTCCGCATTCTACAAATTCAACAACTTGGCATTCAATGGAAACTGGACAAGCTGTCACCATTGGAGCGTCTACTGTCTCCCCAATTGTATAATCTAGACCTGTAAGAGCAAACTTGTCCTTGCGGCTATTGAATCCAGCAATTTCAACCTCTGTTAAGAGCTCCTCGGTAGGGATATTCACGGTGAAGGAACCGTGTTTTTTTAATTTCTGTGACGGCATTTCCTTTCGTTCTCATAGCGACCACCATCATACTTCCGAGAGTATAGGCTGAGCTAGAGGTCGAAATATTATAGCCATGCACCTCATCCTTGTATCCTAAGAAAAAAATACAGGAAATCCAAAATATAATTTACGTGTTTCGAATGTTTGCTTCACATTTTTCTCCTTTTTATTGCTTCTTGTTTCCTTGGAAGATCAGGTCGCTTCTGCTACATCCTGAAGTTCGCGGGTAAATTGACCATTTTCTAAGATCAGGGTGCGATCACAAATGGCCCGGCACAATTGCTCATCATGTGCGATGAAGATAAAGGTATTCTGATACTTACCATGAATCTTATAAAGCAATTGTAAAATCTGAACCTGGGTTTTGGGATCTAAACCACTGAGGGATTCATCAAAAATAATGATATCTGGGTTTAGGAGCAAGGTCCTGGCAATGCAAACTCTCTGCAACTGGCCACCACTTAATTCTCTTGCTCTTTTTCCTAGTACTTCTGATGGTAGACCGACCTCTTTTTAAAACAGTGTGGACCTGATCCATTGGAAAAATCCTTGGGAAGAGCTTCTAACAAGATTTCTTGAACACTAAATCGTGGATTCACTGCGTGAAAAGAATCTTGGAAAAACAACTAAGATGCGAACGCCATCCTCTTTGATGGAATAGGTTTTGCCATCTAAGAGAACCTGGCCTTGACTAGGCTTTTCAATTCCTAAGATGACTCTTGCCAGAGTGGACTTGCCACTCCCACTTTCTCCCATAATTCCGACAATTTCGCCTTTTTTTATGGATAGATTGCAATGGTCTAATACAGTTTTTTTCCTTGATAGTTGACCGTAATATCTTTACATTCCAGCATTATTTCTGATCACCTGCTTCAAATCTTGTTCTAAGAATAATTCCTTGGTATAGCTTTCTTTTGGAGCTGTCAAAAGATCCTCAGTTTTTCCAAATTCAACTACTTTGCCCTTCTCCAAGACCAACATATTGCCCCCGAGTTCCCTCGCCAAATAATAGTCGTGGGTAACGGTAATAACCGTCTTGTGCTGAGCCAGTAGGGTCTTTGATCAAGCTTTAGGATCATCTCACGGTTTACACGATCGACTGCTGAGGTTGGTTCGTCTAGTATAATCGTTTCTGGATCTAGACATAAGATAATGCCTAACATAATCCGTTGGAGCATACCTCCACTCAGTTCAAAGGAATATTGATGGAGAACCGCTTCCGGATTTGCGATTCGAACCTTTTCTAAAACGTCAAGAGCTTTCTTGTGGCAGTCACTTTTGGAAAGAGTTGAATGACTTTTTATGGTTTCATAAAAATGCGTCCAAATCGTTTGAAAGGGATTAAACATAGACATGGGATTTTTGAACCAAGTAGGCGATCTTCTGCCCTCTAAAGGCGTTCCAGTCTTTGTCTGAAAAAAAGAATCTAGATGGAGATCTCCATAATGAATCGATCCGGTCTGTTTCATGTTCCGAGGAATAATCCCTATTAAAGCCTTGGTTAAGAGCGTTTTCCCTGATCCACTTTCTCCCACCACTAGTAGGGATTCTCCTAAGGGATGGGTGAAGGAAACCCGATCTAGACGAGACTCCTCCTGATCTACAAGAGAAAGATCTTTAATGATGAATGATGCCATTCTTCTCTCCTTTCTCTTCGATATATTCACCAAATAGGTTAAAAGAAATAACGGTTAAAAAGATAGCTAAGCCAGGTGCGATCATCATCCAAGGTGCAACTCGGAAATATGCACGCGCATCATGTAGCATTAAACCCCACTCCGAAACATTTGGTTGGACACCAATTCCTAAGAAAGAAAATCCAGAAATCATCAGAATGATATTCCCGATGTTCATGAGAAGAATCACCAGTACTGGCTTGTAGATAAAAGGCAAAATATGCTTTTTGAGGATATGAAATGAGCCCATTCCCATGATCTGAGCACTAATCACATAGGGCTCTTGCTTGGTTGAAATAACCAGATTTGTCACAATCCTTGCATAGTAGATCCATTCGATAATGACAATGGCAATGATCATATTGCTCATCCCTTGTCCTAGGATTCCAACGGTAGCTAGGAGAGAAGAAAAACTTGGGAAGGCCATCAAGACATTGGTAAACCAAAGAAATGCTCCTTCCATTTTTCCCTGATACCAACCTACAACCAAGCCTACGATAAAGCCGATAACGACTTCCAAGATGCTAATCGCAACAGCTAAGAATAAGGAATAGCGTGCCCCGTACAAGAGTCTAGAGAAAACATCCCTTCCCAATTGGTCTGTTCCTAAAAGATGTTGAGGACTCGGACTTAGGAGTTTATTGGAAACATCTACATACTGAGGATCATAAGGCGCTATAAAGGAGGCAAACAAAGCAAGGAAAACCAAGAGACCTAATATGAAAATAGAAAACATCACACTTTTTTTCACGAACTATCTCCTCTCTTCCTTACTCGTGGGTCTATCCAGTGGTTGACAGCTTGCATCACACCGTTGTTCAATAAGAATAGCAAGCCAAATAACATCATACATCCCTGAATTAAGGGAGTATCGATCGATCGAATCGCCTCTACAAACAAACTCCCTAATCCATTCCAAGCGAAGACTTCTTCAACAATCAAGGAACCGGTCATTAAATAAACAAAGGTTAAACTTAAGCCAGTCGCAATGGAGGGCAAAGCATTTCGAAGAATATGATTTGGTAAAAGATAGCGTAGTTTAACCCCTCTCATGCGCGCATTCTCAACATGAGGACTTTCAAGCTGGGTCGATACGGCTTTTCGCACCAAGGCAATATATTGGCCAATCAGTGAAAAAGCTTAAAGTGATGCTTGGTAAGACGATGCTTAAAGGTTCATTTTTACCCGATACAGGCAATAAGCCTAATTTCACAGAAAAAAATAAAAATCAACATGTACCCCAACCAAAAAGGCAGGCATGGATACTGAGCTAAAAAGCAAGGAACCGAATACATTTGTCAAAGAAGGAATTGGTCTTCAAGCCACTGATAACCCCTAATGGGAATAGAAACGACAATAATCAGAATAAAGGATGTCACTCCTAAATAAAAAAAGTGGATAGAAAAGCGACTAGCGATCAAACTGACAACTGATTCCTTCAGTAAATAAGAGGTCCCAAAATCCAAGTGAAGGACCTTAACAAACCAAGAAAAAAATACTGTTCAATCCAGGATTTATCCAAGCCCAAATAGCTTCTAGCATTTTCAAGAGCTGCAGGGGTGATCGGCAAATGCCGGATTCGAAGATAATTTTCTGCTGGATCCTGCGACGTAAATTTGGTCAGGATAAAGGTGATAATGGAGATAACAAGTAAACCACTTATAAAACTAATAATTTTTAAAAAAATAGCTTTCATATCATATAAACTTAGATCCTAAAAACAATGTGACCCGGTTTAAAAAGATCCACAGAGATCCTTTAAAGCGGAGTCCCATATCAAAAATAAAAAGGATGTTCACTTTGATGGAGGCCACATTGTTTCCTTCAGTCAAGATCTTGTCCTTATTTGTTCACTTTTTTTCAATGTAGCGAACTGGAAGGGCATTTTTCTTCTGGAGCGAAACGAACATTTTTCAACTCACCTGTACGATAAACAGAGATCACTGACTGATAAGTCAATGGGATATACACTGCTTCTTCATGGAGCAAGGTCAAAGCTTTCTTATAGCCAGCATCTACTTTTTTTCTTCATCAGCTTCTGTTAAGGTTTGTTTGATGGTTTCATCCAATTCTTTCTTGATTGGAAGAGCTTCAAGGGAAACATTTTCTGGGTGACCATGTGCAGACTCAGCTGTCAATGCTGTCATCCATGCATGAGGGTCCCATGGAGCACCCCAAGAGAAAGTGAGCATCATATCAAAGTTTCCTGTTTTCGCATTTGCCCAATAATCGTCTTCTTCCATGGCCGTCAATTTGACTTCAACACCAATTTTCTTCAATTCGCCTTTGGAAATACTCTGCAAGATCTTTATCAGTTGCTTTTGTAGAAATGTAAGGGAAATTCAATTCCATCTTCTTGCCATCTTTTGGCACGGATTCCATCAGATCCCTTCTTCCAACCAGCAGCATCCAACATTTTTTTCTGCTTCTTTTTCATCAAATGTATATGGTTTTTAAGCCAGCATCTGAGTGAGGAGTTGATTTAGAGAAGATGGTATCGGCAGGAGTTTCTGCCCCATGAACAATTTCTCTGCAATTTCTTTTTTTGTTAATGGCATGGTTAATAGCCTTCCGAACATTCTTATCTTGGAAGACTTCTTGTTTGGCATTCAAGAGCAACAAGCGAGTAGACATTGGTTGCGAAACATCCGTTGTATATTTCTTATCTTTCTTGTATTGAGCGAAGGTATTTAAACCAATCACACCATTTCCATACAGCAAATCTACTTTTACCAGATTCAAATTCTAAAAGCACGTGTTTGGGCATCTGGAATAATCTTAACGGTAACCTCTTTTAGTTTTGGTTTTTCACCCCAGTAGTTTTCATTACGTGCGAAGGTAATGTATTCGTTCGATTTCTTTTCTTTAACCACCCATTGACCGGTACCGATTGAAGATTTAAGCTTGTTTTTGGTCGTATCATCGCCATCCGGGAAGCTGGCATCTGCTAAGAAACGAATTGGTCGAATCATAGAAAGATCGTAAAGTGTGGCACTGTATGGTTCTTTAAGAGTAATTTCAAAGGTATGATCATCAACAACTTTGTAACTATCTAAAAACATTGGTAAAGTTAAACCATTCATGGTTTCCTTTTGTTTTCTTTTGAAAAGATCGTGTCAAAAATTCCGCTTCACATTGGCTGCGTTGAAATCAGAGCCATCTGAGAATTTTGCTTTTCTCAAATTGAAGGTATAGGTTTTCCCATCTTCACTGACTTTTCCAGCTCTCAGCTAAAGCTGGCTCAATTTTCCCATTGTCTCCGTACCGAACTAGCCCTTCATATACCAAATCTTGAATAACAAATTGATCTGGATTATATACGTGAGGGTTGACATCTCCAAAGTCTTCTCCCAGGCAAGGGGTGATTTTATCTTTTTCAGCACTACTATCTGCAGACTTGCCATTCTGCTGGCAGGCAGCTAAACACAAAACTGCTAAACTAGTAACAGCTAATTTCCAAAAATTTCTTCATTACAAAAAAACCCTCATGATTGATTATTTTTTTATTGACATTAGTTTGTAAGGCATCTCCGAATTTTTGTAACCAATAAAATGATCCCGATTAAGAAGATGCAAGGGAAAGCGACGATCCAGGGAGCTTCCTGGATATAGGTACGACCATCATTCATCATGGCTCCCCATTCTGGAGACGGAGGCTGCGCGCCTAGTCCAACAAAACTAAGGCCAGCAATCTCCATGATGATGGTTGAAACATTAAAGGTCATGGTGGTGACAATTTGTGAAATAGACTAGGAACATAGTAATTTTTGAGGGTCTTCCAAAAAGCTATTTCCATACATTTTTGCTGACTGAACATAGAATTCATTTTTTTAAACGCAGAGTCAGCGACCGCGTAATATAGGCATACTTAGTCCAAGCCGTTAAGCCAATCGCTATGACCGTTTGTTGCAAACCAACTCCTAACAGGCTCACAATAGCAATCACTAAGACTATGGATGGCAAGGACTGAAAAGCCGTAATGAACAAGAAAACAGCTCGATCAAACTTTCCACCTATCAAGGCACTGGTCACTCCAATAAAGGAACCAACTAGGGTAACCAAGAGGAGGATCCCAACTGCAGGCACAATGGTTTGTACCCCACCACTCAGGGTTCGAGCAAATACAGAGCGGCCCACGGCATCTGTACCAAACCATTCTTGGCTATTCGGTGCTTGGAGGGCATTTTCTAAATGGACCTTGGTGATGCTGTCTCCTAAAAAGAAGGGAGACAGACAAGAAATCAAAAGGACCAAGAGAAGGCATCCAGCTAAGAGATAGAGGTTGCGGTTACTAACTTTTTTCATCGCTTAGCCTCCAATTCCTTTAGAACTAGCCTGTTTCTTAAAAAGAAGGAAGGGATTTGGTTGCGAAAGACGGGCCTTAGGGTTTAGCCATGTGATCAAGGCTTGGGTGGTAAAATTGACCAGCAATACCCCAAGTGTAATCACGAGAATAGCTCCTTGGACCAGAGGATAATCCCTGATTGACCACAACTGCAATCAGCATTTTTCCGATTCCTGGCCAAGAGAATAAATACTCTATGATAGCAACACCTCCTAACAGCGAACCAAGTGACAAACTGACCAAGGTCAATATAAACGGAAGCGTATTATACAAGACATCCTTAAAAAGAATGCGACCTTCCGGTATGCCACGCCCTCTTGCACCTTCTACTGCTGGTGACTGTAGCTCATCTATGATGGCCGTTCTTAATTGAGGAATATAGCGTGTAGACATGGTCAGGGCCATGGTAGAAATCGGTAAAATTAAGCCCAATTCATTTGCGGTTGACTGAATAGGAAACCAGCCAAGCTTGACCGAAAAAGACAAGCATGAAGAGAATTCCAATGACAAAACTTGGTATAGCATTTAAAAAAATGCACAAACTGTCATTAGGAATCGATCCAGTCGACTACCAATATGATAGGCTGCATAAATCGAAAGAGGAAGGAAATGGCAAGCGTTACCAGCAAGATATGGACCCCTAGGTAGATCGTGTTTGAAAAGTAAAGACCAATTGATCCCAAACTGGGGCTCCTGTACGATAGCTGATTCCAAAATTTCCTTGGAGGATATTTCCTAACCATCTCAGATATTGCAGGATAAAACTATCATTTAAGCCCATCTCAGCTCGTTTTACTTCTAGTAGTTCTTTGGTATAAGGAATTCCTTGCGCATTTAAAATACTTTCTGCAGGATCCCCTTTTGCCAGATAAACGAGTAAAAAGGAAAGAAAGCTGACACAGAGCAGAATCAAAACCATTTGAAACAGTAATTTGATGAAATATCTTATCATGGCGCTCCTCCTTCTTCCAGATAAGGTTTCATCAACATTTTGGTGTAGTCCGATTGCGGATTTCGCAAAAACGTCTGACATCACCCCTTTCTCTTGAATTTTTCCATCTTTTAGTACCATGATTTCATCACAAAATTGGCTGACCAGCGCAATATCGTGTGAAATAAAGAGAAAAGATGTATGGGAGCTTTTCTGAATCTCTTGTAGGAGGTCCATCACTCCCTCTTGGACAGTCACGTCTAAGGCACTGGTGATTTCGTCACAAATCAATAAGTCAGGCTGGACCAAGAGAGCCCTGGCTATAGCCATCCGTTGACATTCTCCGCCACTTAATTGGTGGGGAAACTGCTGGGCCAGTTCCGGATGCAAACCAACTCTTTCCAGGAGTTGGTCAATCTTCTCTTCCATCTCCTTCTTGGTCTGACAAATTTTAAAATTCTGACAAACCTCTTCTAAACTGGCTTGTAAGGTCCTTTTAGGATGAAAAGCTTCTTGAGGCTGTTGAGAGATGTATTGTACCTTTTTGTAAAACTCAAGGTCTGCATAAGTCGTAAGCTCTTGCCCCAAGAACTGAATATTTCCCTTTTGTAGATCAAGGAGTCGACTCAGAATTTTGGCAATGGTGCTTTTACCCGAACCGGATTCTCCAACCAAACCAAGCCGATGACTCTTTTCTAGAGTAAAGGAGACATCAAAAACACCAGCCCGATGAGGAAGCGGATCTTGATAATGATGAGTGAGATCTTTACATTCTAGTAAATAGGTCATTTGGTGACTCCTGCTACAATTTTAGTTTTGGAATAGCCCTTAGTAATTTCTGGGTGTAGGGATCTTGCGGATTTTGGAAAATTTGGTCGCGACTTCCTTCTTCCACAATCTTCCCCTCCTTCATCACCAAGATCCTATCTGCCAACTTTTTGGCGACACTCATGTCATGAGTGACAAATAAGAGGCTTGATCCTTCTGTCCTTAGCAATTCAATCAGGGTTTGAATAAACGATTCCTTAGAGAGAACATCGAGGGCACTCGTCGGCTCATCGGCCAAGAGTACTTAGGATGAGTGGCTAAGGCCAAAAGCAATCGCTACTCGCTGCATCATCCCGCCACTGAGTTCAAAAAGGATATTTTGATGGGACCTGTACTGGATCTAAGCCAACCATCTGGAGGCATTCCTCTAAAGATCTCATCTTTCCTACTTGAGAACCATGACTCTTGACGAGATCGTCATAATGGTGCTTGATTTTACGGTTATTGTTAAAACCTAGGCTGGACTGCTGGGTAATCCAGGCCAGTTCTGTCCCCACAAAGGGATAAGAAACCCGCTTCTTTTGTGGACTAATGGCCTGACCGCTATAAGAAATACTTCCTTGGGTAAAGACTAAGTCGTTTAAGGGAAGACCCAAAAGCAGTTTTAAAATCGTTGTTTTGCCACTGCCACTTTCTCCGACGATTCCAACTGCTTCACCTTCCGAAACGGTTAGAGAAAGGTCATCTAAAATAACCTTTGACGGGGAAGAAACCGTAACATTCGTCAGTTGTAACATGGCATTATTCCTTCGAGAGTTTGTTGGTTACATGATAATAATCTGTTGGATGTGATTCTAAATGAGAGATAGATTTGTCCATAACGATGGCAACTTTATAAAATCCAATGATCGTATAACCATGATCCTTATCCACAAGGGCTTGAATATCTTTACTTAATTGGATCCGTTTTTTCTGATCGGTTTCAGTTGCTAGCGCTTCGATCTTCTTATCAGCTTCCGCATTGCTATAATGACCGATATTTCCCACTCCACCGGTTTTTAACAGCTGAGTTAAAGTAAGCGTATGGATCGCCAATCGGAGCAGCGACTACGGCATAAGGAGTGAAGGCATAATTTTTTTCTCCGTTGCAACAGCACTCACTTCAACCTTACGAATCTTCGCTTCAATTCCAACTTCTTTTTAATTGTTGTTGAGAAGCTTCAATTGCTAACGGCATTTCTGGTAAACGAGTAAAGGAGAGGAGGTCAATTGTGACTTTCTTTCCATCTTTTTCACGATAGCCATCTCCATCGGTATCCTTGTAGCCAGCTTCATCTAACAATTTCTTCGCTTTTTCTACATTGAACTCATGCACACTTTTTATCTAAGGCAAAAATCGGAACTAGAAGGTAGTGGTCCTGTAGCTGGAACAGCTGCACCTTTAAAGAGAGATTCTGTATAAGTTTTCTTATCAACCAAGGTATCCAAAGCTTGACGGAACTGATCATCCGCTACATAAGGATCTTCAAAGTTATAGACATAGCTTAAGTAACGGCCACCTTCTTTTTCAGAAATTTTTATACTGGCTGTCCTTCTTAAAAGCTTGCTAAATTAGCATATGGAAGGCCATAAACAGCGTCGACTTCTTTTGGATTGAAGGGCAGCAGAAATGGCTGTCGGATCAGAGAAATATTTAATCTGAACCTGTGCTACCTTAGCTTTACCACCCCAATAGTTTTCATAGGGCCTCTAAAGTAGCTCCCGTTTCTGGAGTATAAGTCTTGATAAGAAACGGACCTGTCCCTACTGGAGCTTTATCTGAGGCAGCCTTTCCATCTACGTCTACAATAACAGAGTAAGGCTCTGCTAATAGATTCTTCATGATAGGCTGTTCTGATTTGGTTTTGATGGTGACGGTTTGACCGTCAGATTGGATACTCTCTACTCCAAGGTCAGCAGCCGCGCGCTTACTCTTCTCAATGAGTCGTTTTTAAAGAAGCCTCCACCTTAGCACCTGTCATTTTTTCCCCATTTTGGAAAGTGACATCATTGCGAAGGGTGATTTTCCACTCTAATTGAGAAGTTTGTTCGATTTTTTCAGCTAGCCAGGGTTGAGGGACTAACTGATCATCCATTTTAAATAAGGTTTCTCCAACTCCGTAACGAACAGTAAACCAACCATTATATTCATCTGCCGGATCAATATTGGTTGGGAATTGGGTATAACCAATCGTCACCGTTTGAGCGTTTTTGCTTCCTCAGGTGAGGAAGGTTGATTCGTTTTTGCACAACCAAGAAGAGCGACGCTCACTAAAGCTGTTCCTAAAAGTAATTTCCATCTTTTTCATTTGTATCTTCATCCTGTTAATATATTTTAATTGGCAAGAAAATAAAACAAAGAGATCTTCTCTACCAATCAATGTTTTACTTTCTATACAATTTTTGTATTTCATCACTTGTCCTGTGAATGATGCAAGTGAGCTTCTTCTTTAATGAGAGTTTCTTCCCAGGGATCATTTTCCTCTAATAACAAGACCGTTCCTTGTGGGATATCGATCGACCAGAAATCAGCTTCTGTATTGACCAAATACTGGTAAATCAGGCGTAAGACTCCTAAGTGCCCTACAATCACGATTTCAGAATCCGCTGTTTCGCGAATCTCCTGGACAATCGACCAGACCCGAGCTTTAAATTTATCGAAGGGTTCAGCCTTAGATGGCGTCACCTCAAAGGGGCTTTCCAGCCATTCTTCCCAAACCAAGGGAAAGGCTGCTTGAATTTCATTGGCTGTCCTTCCCTCCCATAAGCCGAAATCTCTTTCGTTCAATGCTTTATAAGCCGTGGTGGTCTGATCTGGGAAAATGATGGCCGCTGTTTCTTGCGTTCTTTTGAGCTGACTGGTATAAACTCGAGAAATATTTCTTCCTTTCATCAATTGATGAAGGAGGGCTGCTTGTTCTTTTTCCTGTCTCATTAATTGACACATCCGCTTTTCCATAGAAAAACCGTTTTTTTATTAAAGTCTGTTTCTCCATGGCGAATCAGGTACCACTTTTTTACTGTCATATGATCATTCCTATCAAAAATAATATCTGAGCTACTTCTACTGATGCTCCTAAGGTATCCCCTGTCTCCCCGTCAATTTTTTGATAAACGAACCAGCGAAAGGCAAGAGTACCAAGAATGACCAAGCTATAAGCAAGGAGCCCTTTTAGACAAAAACCAGCAATAAGAACGGCTAGGGGGACAATCTGAGCTAAGAGGATCGAACTGGTCTTTGGTACCAGAAAAAGAAATTTCCAGAGCCACCAGATTCTCTTGCATAGCGCATCTTGTAGAGCTGAATGGTCAGACCAACCTTCCCAATCATCGATAAAGAAGCGACAATCAGCCACTTGGGCTGGGGAAGATAAGGTCCCATCGCGATCATCAATCCGTAATAGAAAAATTAAAGGCCAAGACACCGTTACTACCGATACGGCTGTCTTTCATGATTTCCAACATCCGTTCCTTAGAGCGAGAAGAAAATAAGCCATCTGCTGTATCAGCAAGGCCGTCTAAATGGAAGCCACCCGTTAAAAGGACATCAAAGAACAGGTCAAAATCCAAGCAATGGTGTCAGGAAGTACCAATGAGGTCAAAACAAAAAATAAGGAGGAAATGAGCCCTAATAAGAGACCAAAGAGAGTTAAAATTGGAACTCCTTTTTCGAACATAGGAGAGATCAACCGCTTTTGGAATCACAATCCGACTAAAAAATTGTGTATAGATAATCAGTGCTGAAATCATTTTAACTGCTGTGCCAGTCCACAAATAACTAAGTAGACTTCACTTGCCTCCTTTGCAATCAATTGATTGACCCGACCTTGAAGATCTCTAAAGTAACGTCCTAGACGAGTATCTGGAACGATACCGAGACCAACTTCATTGGTGACAACCCAAAAAGTAGCTTGGCGTTTCTTCATGGCCGAAAAGTATCTGAGACCACTCGGCTTCCATGGCTTCCAAAATACGGGCCTGTTCGGCTTTACTTAAAAACTGTTCGTCCGATAAGAAGCCTTTCTCGGGATACCACTCATTGACCAAATCAAAGAGCCGATTGGTGGTTAACATGGTCGCACAGTCTAATAAGTAATCGCCATGATCATCTTGTTCAATCCAGGTAGCTAAGTCCCGGTATTGCTCGAGCGTATCCCAGCTTTGTGGTCGTCTTTCTTGATGGAGCTTGACCCGTTCCTGCCATTCTGGATCCTCTTTCATCACGAGACCAGTGGCTATGTAACAAACCCTTCCTTCTGCAAGAGTTTGGATTCCGCAAAGGAGGATTTACCACTACGAGCACCGCCCGTGACTAAAAACAATCTTCCCCATAATTTTCCTTCATGACAACTGACTAAAGGCTTTGTCAAAAGCAGCTAAAGTACGATCCAAATCTTCAAAGGAATGGGCACTTGATAAGAAGTTGCTTTCATACTGAGATGGAGCAATATAGACACCTTCTTCTAAAAAGCAAGCCATGGAGCTTGGCAAAAAAGTTGGTGATCTGCTTGTTTGAATGCTCAAAATTTAAAACTGGTTTTTTTCTGAGAAGAAAAATCCGAACATGGTTCCAACAGAGACCACTTGGAGGGCTAGTCCATGTTTTTCTGCCAATTTACGGATCCCCTGGCAGAGATAGTCTGTTTTTTCAACAGTTTGATCAAAGACTTCCTTGGTCAATAGACGCAAGTTTTCATAGCCCGCTGCCATGGCGATTGGATTCCCTGATAGAGTTCCAGCTTGATAAATATCGCCCAGTGGAGCAATTTGATTCATGTATTGAGCTTTCCCACCAAAAGCAGCAACTGGGAAACCACCACCGATGACTTTTCCTAGACAGATCAAATCTGGATCGACTTGATACAAGCCCACTGCCCCTTGGTAATGAGCCCGAAAACCAGTCATGACTTCATCCATGATGAAGAGAGAACCGCTTTCTGTCGTGAGACGACGGATCTCCTCAATAAATTCTTTGTGACCTGGAATCAAGCCCATATTGCCGGCAACAGCTTCTACAATGACACAGGCAATTTCTGCACCATGTTCTTCAAAGCAGGTCCGTAAAGCTTCTAGATCGTTATAAGGAAGGGCAATGGTTTCACGCGCCACCTCAGGTATCACACCTGCCGAGTCTGCAATGCCAAAGCTTGCTACACCAGATCCAGCTTGAACCAAGAAAGAATCACTATGGCCATGGTAGCAACCAATAAATTTCACTACCTTTGGTCGTTTGGTAATCCCACGCGCTAAACGAATGGCACTCATGGTTGCCTCTGTTCCTGAATTGACCATGCGGATTCTCTCTACGAAAGGCAAGCGTTCTTTAATAAGTTTCCCTAATTTGATTTCACGTGGACTTGGAGCACCGTAACTGGTTCCTTCCCATAGAGCTACTTGCACTTCCTCAAGCACTTCTTTCCGAGCATGTCCTAAAAATCATAGGTCCCCATGAAAGTACGTAATCCACAAATTGATTGCCATCCACATCATAGAGGTAAGCTCCTTGCGAATGGTCAATAAAAAGAGGATTGCCACCTACTGCCTTAAACGCTCGTACAGGGCTATTGACTCCGCCTGGAAAAATGGATTCTGCTTCCTTGAAGTAATCATTTGATTGTGTTCGTTTCATCTTTCGTCCCTAGCCTTTCAAATATCCTGCTACATCTTTAGCAAAATAGGTAATAATCAAATCCGCTCCTGCCCGCTTCATTCCGATGAGACTTTCCATCACAACAGCACGCTCATCAATCCAACCTTGGGCAGCAGCAGCCTTCACCATACTGTATTCTCCACTGACATTATAAGCCACTAGAGGAAGATCACTTTGATTTCGTAAATCTCTCAAAACGTCTAAGAAGGCCAGAGCTGGTTTCACCATGAGGAAATCCGCTCCTTCTTCTTCATCACTTTGAGCTTCTCGAGAGCTTCTAAACGGTTTGCTGGATCCATCTGGTACGTCTTTCTATCGCCGAAAGCAGGTGCACTTTCACCGGCATCCCGAAATGGTCCATAAAAACTAGAGGCAAATTTAACCGAATAAGACATAATCGGTACCATGTCAAAAGCCAGACTTGTCCAAGCCTTCACGAATCGCCGCGACGTATCCATCCATGGCATTCTGAAGGAGCAATAATGTCTGCTCCGGCTTCTGCTTGGCTAATAGCTACTTGGACTAAGCGGTCCAAAGAAAGGTCATTCACAACCGTTTCACCATCTAGGATGCCACAATGTCCATGACTAGTAAATTCACAGAGACAGGTATCTGCAATTAGAATGAGGTCTGGATAGTCTTGCTTAATCAAGCGCAGGGCTTTTTGAACGATCCCATCCGGGCTGGAGGCCTGCAGAACCAACTTCATCTTTTTCTGCAGGGATGCCAAATAGAATAAAGGCTTTAATCCCAAGTTGCACACAAGATTCCACCTCTTCTAAAAAGATCTGTTAGGAAAAATTGAAAAAAACACCTGGCATGGAAGCCACTTCTTCTTTTTGCTCTAGATTTTCTTTTTACAAAAAAGCGGTTGAATAAAGTCATTGACGCTTACAGTTGTTTCTTCTAACCAAATCTCTCATGAGAGAATTAATTCTAAGTCTACGATGTCTTTTTAAAAATTCATGATCTTGTATCTCCTTTATGATTACCTCTACCAATTGTAGCATGGAGGGGACTAGAAGGCATATAGTTGACAGAGGCACCACAATCTAAAACAGCTTTCGCTGTAGTCTCTCCAATGACACCAATTTGGTGATGCTTTGGCAATGAAAGCCCCTCTTGATAAAAAACATCCCAGGCCGACGGACTGGCAAAGGTCCATACACATTTTTCCTCTAAGGACAAGATGTCTCTTATTTTAGCGACTCCCTCTTGATTGGCAACCGTTTGATAAAGAGGCCAAGCATAAACGTCATGTCCCACCTCCTGTAACATCTTTGGATAGGTCGGATTGGCCAAATCACTATGAGGGAAGAGAATGTTCTGCTGGCCCCCATATTGACTAGCCCACTCCTTGATAAAGTCCACTCCATACTGACTACTGGACTCAAAGGTGACATCTACTTGATGCTCTCTCAATAACTTACTGGTCTGACTTCCGATCGAGGCAATCTTTAAATCAGGTCTCAAATAGGGAAGAAATAATTGAACGGTATTGGCACTTGTAAAAAAAGACCCAATCAGCTTTGGCCAGTTTTTCTTCAAAAAAATGAGTGGAAGAAGATTGCCTTGTAGTGCAAATGAGTGGCGCATGCAACCATCTGACTTGGTTCTGGTCCAGTAAAGTCTGTAATTCGACAGAGGGTTCTTGTTCTCTTGTGAAAATAATTAAGCTTCCCACCATTTGTCTGTTAAGGCTCCTTTTTCCATTAATTGCTCCAAAGCCAGTTTAGGAAGGTCGCTCCCATCCTCAGAAGTGAGAGATACATACAGGCAACGATCCTTACCATCTGCCAACATGGTCTTCAACTGGTATTGCCCTCGATATATTGAGCATGAGCTCCTACCGGGAAGGTACAATCCGCATTCATCAAACTTAGGAAGCTTCTTTTCCAATTGGATGCAGTTTTCTACTTCCTGATCATGAATCGCAGCCAATAGATTTAGGACTTCCTCATCATCTTCCCGGCATTCGACTGCTAAGGCCCCTTGTGAAACAGCAGGAATAAATGTATGAGGATCTAAAAATTCTATATTGAGAGAGGGTGACTGATCCAAATACCCAATCCGTTTTAAGCCCGCAGCAGCTAGCACGATGGCATCGCATTCGCCTTCTTGTAACTTGCGGATTCTCGAATCAATATTTCCACGTAAAGGTTTGAATTGGAGATCACTTTAAACTCTGAAGTTGAACCTGACGTCGAATACTACTGGTTCCTACAACTGCCCTTGCGGAAGAGTTTCAAGCGTCATGCCTTCTCTCTATAAATCAGACAGTCTCTAACATCTTCTCGCTCGGGAATGGCCCCAATGGTACATCCGTCCACAAGGATAGAAGGAACATCTTTTTAAACTATGGATAGCAACATCAATGTCTTTATTTAAGAGCGCCTGCTCAATTTCTTTGACGAAGACCCCTTTCCCACCAATAGTTTGCAGAGATACATGAACCAACCGATCTCCTTGAGTTTTATAAGGAACCAACTCAAACTCAACATCAGGATGGCATTCTTTTAAGCGCTGGACCACCATTTTGGTCTGGGTCATGGCCAACTGACTTTTTCTCGTTCCGACTTTAATCCTTCTCATGGTTTACTCCCTTTCCACTATGAAGATCGAAAAATTTTAGCAATTAAGGCAATATCATATTCAGAATTTTCACCCACAGACATTTCTTTTAATTGCAACAAAGGCTCCTTCAAGATCTGATTGATAATGCTCTTCATATGTTTGGAAATCTGCTTCTTTTCTCGTTCTGTCAAATCTGGAAGTTTACGTAATAAACTTTCCATGGCCGATTCCTGAGCCTGAATCGCTTTTTCTCGAATCTCTTGAATCAGCGGAATAATGCCTAACTGCTGTTTCCATCTTCAAAACTCACCAGTTCACTAGAGATCTCTGCTTCGATATTCTTAGCGATCTCATTTCTTTCCTCAAAAAGGCTTGCAATTCACTGGTAATATTTTCGATATTGTGAATGGTAATGTCCGAATTTGGGTGACAGGTCCGTGGTAAACACAAGTCGAAAAACAATCGCTCCTGCTTTCACCATATGTGGATAGAGAATATATCCTTCAGACTTGATAGCAGTGAAAATAATATCCGCATCCTTCACGGCTTCTTCTAACTGATCCCAAGAATAAGCCTGAATACGATCTTCTGTTAAATAAGGATTGGCCTTGGAAAGGGTACGGTTAACTAAGCGTATAGAATGAAAGGGACGTTGTAAAACATACTTGGTCACTAATTGGCCGATTTCCCTAATCCGATGACTACGATTTTTGTATTCTCATAATCAAGGTCTTCCTTATCCAACATTTGTAAAGAGGTCAAACCGATTGACATGGGACGGGCATTGATCCGGTAGACATCGTGCATTCTTTTCGCAAAGGTCACTGCTTGCCCTAAATGCTTGGTTGAGGACGATCCCTGTCGTTCCAATTTCTTGCGCGCTCAAAAAGGCCTGCTTTAATTGACCGAGAACTTGCGTTTCACCCACAATCTTGGAATCCAAGCCAATGGATACTCTAAATAAATGTTCTAATGCCTCATTGCCTTCTTTTAAACGTAAGATAAGGCTCTAGTTCTTCGATGTCAATCTGAAACCAATCTGCTAAAAAAATGCTTGGAATAATAGCGACCAGTATGCAGTTGGTCAACAACCAGATACAACTCTGTCCGGTTACAGGTTGAAAGGATGACATCTTCCAGAATACTTTTTTTCCTTTTTAATTTAAGTAGAGCTTCTCTTCATCTGAAAAATGAACCCGCTCTAAAATGGATAATGGTGCTACACGATGAGTAACACCAACATACAATAAATACATTCTGTCCGCCCCGTTCTTACAATTGATCTAAAAGTTGTTCTATCTTTTTTCTGACTTCTTTTGAGCGTGATGGAGATAAGCCGTTTGTAGAGATCATGACGGAAAGTTCCTTATTAGAAGCAATAGCCACATTATAAAAATCGGAATTCTTCTTATCCCCAGTATTATTGACGAACTGACTAGGATGCGCCTCTTCCATCACTTTTTTATTGACTTCCTGGTTATCTGTGCAGGCAAATACCAGTTTTGCCCCGTCCAAATCCCCTGTTTGGTAGCTTCTTTGAATCCATTCAACCTGCGCCTTGGGAATCGCATCATTGATTTCAGGACTAATCACTGTAACCTTCGCCCCTTCTGACAATAAAGTCTTAATCTTGCGGGCTGCTACTTTTCCCCCACCAATAATGACGACTGGTTTATCTTGGATATTCATCATGACAGGATACATGACTATTCTCCCTCTTTTCTTTCTCTAAAAATCTTAGCACTTCGTTTATAGACCGTATCTTTGACTTCTAAGCGATGGTTAACTAAGCGAGCGATGACAAAGAAGTAATCTGACAGGCGATTGATATAGATCAAGCCAATTTCATTGACCATTTCATCCGCTTCAATGACAGCGACCATTTTTCGCTCCAATCGACGGGTCATGGTACGAGCTACATGACAGAGACTGGCAATCCGATGACCACCGGGAATAATAAAAGCGATCAATCTTTTTCTGGAATGTGCATATAAGCATCCATTTTTCTTCTAGGAAGGTAATATCTGACTCCTTTTGTTTGTAAGGTCTCAATTCTCTAGGAGTGGCAAGATCACTTCCACAGTCAAATAAATGTTGTTGAATTTCTTCACATTCTTCTCTGATATCATCTAGTTCTTTGTATTCTTTCATTTCAGATACCAGGTAGCCAACTTGAGAGCACAATTCATCCATGGTCCCGTATGCCTCCACACGAATATGTGTTTTAGACACACGATCTCCACCATATAGTCGGGTAAACCCTTTATCCCCATACTTTGTGTAAATTCTCATTAAAGCTCTTCTCCGTTCATAATCTGGTAGATCTTTTTCATATCGACTGCATCACGAATCACTGCTGCCAGCTTATCATATTGCAAAATCCTTGAATTCTTTGAGATCGATCGTCTGATCCGTGATGGGTTCCAAGCCCTTTTCCATGCGGATTTGGTTCAAATAATCGCGCGTCCATTGAGAATTATCAAAGACCCCGTGAAGATAGGTTCCTTGGATTCGTTTATCTGGTGAAACGGCACCATCATACCTACTAGTCTCTTGACCATTCTGAAGGACAATGCGAGAGAATGGCGATACCTGATCAGAAATTTCAGTTTCCCCATATGAATTTCGTAACCTTCTAAGAGTTGACCCTCATGTTCTGCTTGAACCCTGAGTGGTTCGTTTAGTTCCTTGCATCTGGGTTTCAACATCAAGAAGTCCTAAGCCTTCAATTTCATCCAATTCTGATTCGACATGGTTTGGATCCGAAATTTTCTTGCCCTAAGAGTTGGAAGCCTCCACAAATTCCAAAAAATGCGAATGCCTTCATCAGCGCACTTACGGATTTCATCAACAATCCCTGATTTTTTTGGAGAACTTGCATATCTTCGATCGTATTTTTTTACTTCCAGGTAAAATCAAGAGATCCGGATTTCCAATGGCATCCCCTGGCATGACATAACGGACTGAAACGTCCGGTTGGATTTCTAAACTATGAAAATCTGTAAAGTTTGAGATGCGTTTCAGGGTGATAATGGCCACATCCAAATCTTTTTCATGATTAAAGCTACGTCCTTTACTTCCTAAAGCTACACTATCCTCACTATCAATATCGATATCTGCATAAGGGACCACTCCTAGGACAGGCACGTGAGTCAGCTCTTCGATCATATCAATTCCGGATTGAAGGAGGGCAACATCTCCCCTAAATTTATTGATTAGAACCCCTTTGATACGCTTGCGGTCTTCTTCTGGCATTAATTCGATTGTACCATAAATAGAGGCAAATACTCCTCCTTTGTCAATATCCGCAACTAAGATAACCGGAGCATCAACCAGACGCGCCATCCCCATATTGACGATATCGCGTTCATTTAAGTTGATTTCGGCTGGACTGCCCGCTCCTTCCAGAATAATGGCATCATACTCCTGGTCCAATTCTTGGTAGACCTCTTTGATTTTAGGCAGTAACTCCTGTTTAAATTCATGGTAATCCACTGCATCCATATCTTTTTAGGACTTTCCCCATAAAAACCACTTGAGATTTGCGGTCTGAAGTGGGCTTGAGTAAGACCGGATTCATACGGACATCTGGATCAATGCCCGCTGCTTCTGCTTGTACCACCTGTGCTCGCCCCATCTCAAATCCTTTTTTGGTGATAAAGGAGTTCAAGGCCATATTTTGAGATTTAAAGGGAACGACCGTGTAGCCATCTTGCTTTTAAAATACGACACAAGCCTGCAGCAATTAAACTTTTACCTGCATCGGAAGCTGTTCCCTGAATCATTAACGATTTTTGCCATACATATCCTTCTTTCAACTGCTCAAATAGGATAGCTTCATTTTCAACTAGAGGGCGTCTGGATGGCCTGATGGAGTTTGACAATCCATGGAACAGAAAGTCCAGCATCCAACAACAAGTTTTCTTCCTGGAACACTTCATATTTGGTCCCTTGGGTCATGATCTTGCCTTTTTGATGAGGTAGGCATAGTCACAACAGTCATACATGAGATCCATGTCGTGGCTGGTAACAATAATGCTGGTTCCATTGGAAACAAGTTTTTTCATAATCATGGCCATTTGGTCCCGCCCTTTAGGATCCAGCCCAGCGGTTGGCTCATCTAATAATAGAAAACGTGGTTTGAGAGCTAACATTCCCGCAATGGCTACTTTTTTTCTTTTTGGCCGTAACTCAAGTATTGCACAGGTCGGTCCTGCAACTCCTCGATGTCCATCAGTTCAATCGCTTCTCGAACCCGTTTCTCGCACTCCTCTTTAGAATATCCTAAATTCTCTAGCGCCATAGCAATATCATCTTTGGCAATGGTATAAAAATAATTGTTGCTCCGGATTTTTGAAAGACCATATTGACTTCTTGCCGGTAGGCAAACAAGGCTTTTTCTTATCTTGAATCACCTGATTATCCAAACTCACACTGCCTTCTTGGGGCTTGAGAAGTTTTGTCATGACCTTCATCAGGGTAGATTTTTCCGGAACCATTGGTTCCAATAATACCAGTGATCTTTCCTCCATGAATTCCATATTCACATGGTCCACAGCTTTCAAATCATCAAATAAAACCGTAATATTCTCTAATTTTTAACATATTTTTATTCCTCTTCATTGATTTCTTTAGCTTGAGCAAATCTCAAGGTTAAAACATCATTTAACCGCTGATTATCCGCCAATAATTTGACAAACAAGGTATTGGCTAATCTTCCCAAGCAAGATAGGTCTTTTTCTTATTTACAAATGAAAAATTTTTAAATCTAAGGTATCGCGAATGGTTATAAATTCGATTAAGACTAAAAAAGATAAAACGATACATGAGAACGATTAATTCCATTAGAATATCAGGTAAATGAAGACGTTTAAACAACTTCATCATTTGACTAAAATGGAACAGTTAATGCAAAAATAGGTTGAAATTAAAGAACAGTATATTCTCATCACAATAGGAAGCACTTGTTTTGCCGAAGCTTGGAAAAATACCAAAAATAGCCATGGTTCCCTACAGGGAAGGCTATTAAGAACTGCTGACTATTTTCTCCATAGCTGAAAACAAAGGTTGCCATACTCAATAAGATAAAAATAGAGGGGTAACGAAACCAGCCTAGGTATTTTAAAACTGGAACTTTGGCAATATAGCAAGTTAGAGGTACCATCGCAACCATTAACAAGATTTGTAAAGGAAGGAAACCAGAGAATGAGACGACCATCAATAAAACATATAAAATAAATTTATGCACCACTGGAACTGCGGTCCAACGGTTGTTATAAGCATAGCGATCAATGACAAACATAGTTTCCTCCCCTACAAATACTTAATACAATGACTTATTTATCTTGGTGTTTTTTCCCTCGTTGGTAACCGATGACATAAAAGATAATTCCCGCACCGATACTCCCTTGAAGGGTAAAAAGCAAACTTTCAACTTCTGATCCTGGTGGTTCAAACAATGGTGAGAACCATGGTTTATAATCTTTCTGGATAGTAGAAATAGCATTTTCTGCAGCATCATCTGTACCACTATATTCAACTCCCTTAGGCGCAAATAAGAAAGCACCAAGGATAATCGCAACAATAGCTGCTAATAACAAAAGATTCTTGTGTTTTTCATAGGAAAAAGCCCTCTTTCTGTCACATTTTCAGAAATCAAGTTATAGAAGATAACTGTAAGTAGTCCTTCTACAATGGCAATTGGAATTTGCGTAATCAGAAAGACTCCAAAGAACTTAATGGTAGACCCCACAAATCCAGTAGTTGGATCTGGGAAGACCAATCCAAGTTGAAGCGAAGTGGTTGCGTATGTTGCTAAGTCAGCAATGGTCGCACACAAGAAGAGTGATACTGGCTTAGACAATTTCAAGGAACGGCTAAATTTATAAACCGCAAATCCAACAAAAGGGACCAACGACTGCCATTGAAAAGGCATTAGCTCAAGGGTTGTCAATCCACCGTGGGCAAGAAGCAAGGCTTGGAACAACAAACAAATCGTTCCTAATACACTAATCACAGATGGCCCAAACATAGCGGTTCCCAAACCAACACCTGTTGGGTGAGAGCTCGATCCTGTTACTGAAGGGATCTTCAAGGAAGATAAGATAAAGATAAAGGCACCGGACAAGGCCAACATGGTTTTTGAATTTGGATCTTTTGAAATAATCTTCTTAATTTTGATCAAACCGAAAATGAAGAATGGTAAAAAAATAGCAAGAACCAAAACAATACACCATACTAAAAGGTAGATACCCTTCCATAATGTGCATGGCAGATACAGGCTGCGGTCTAAAGATGATCAGCAATACTAAAAGAGCAATTGCTAACATTTTTTTACTTTGTTTCATAATTTCACTCCTTTTTCATTATCCTAATGGATTTTTCTTAACCAGTAGGGTTGTAAAATAATCCAATTTGTCATCGACTGTTAAGTCGGATACTCCGTACAAAAATTCTTTTGCTTTTCAGTAGAGGCATGACTGACTAAAAATGTTTTTTTCAATCAGGTCGTACTTCTTCAACAAGGGAAGAATTACATCCAAATGATTGGCAACTTTCATAATCACAACTGTATCATGAATCGCTAGTGCTTGGTCAATCTTTTCAGCATCTGCTGTAGCAGGAACAACTGCAAAGGACTCTTCATCCATGGTTAGGGGTTGCCCCAAGACAGATGCCATGCTACCAAATGAGGTAATTCCAGGAATTGTTTGGGTTTCAATGCTATTCCCAATTAATCTCAACAGGTAACTATAGGTACTATAGACCATCGGATCCCCTAAGGTGATAAAACCAACATTCTTCCCTGGGCCTTTACATCTTCTACAATTTCAGCAGCGATTTGTTCCCATTGAGGTTCTTTCTTTTCTAACGAACGAACCATTGGAAAGTGGCGTTGTTTAATTTCTAGATGATCACTGACATAAGGACTCGCAATCGTCAATGCCACACTCTTGGAGCCGCGTTTAGCTTCAGGAGTGTATAAAATATCCAAGGTTTCCAGAATATTTTTGGCTTTAACGGTTACGAGCTCACTGTCTCCTGGACCAATCCCAATACCGTAAAAATGTTTGCCATTTTTGACCTCCTTCCTATTGAATTATCTTTTCTAGGGTGTTGAACATAGAGCTCTTGAATACTTGGGTATTCACCAAGTCCAATCAAGTGTGTCTCCACTTGGTATCCTTTTTCTGTAAAGAAGTGTTTCCATGATCCTTCTTCATCCGAACACAAATCATTGGTCGCATGATCTCCAGCTACTAACATAAAGGGAGCAAGGTGAACTGTTTTAACACCTTTTAGCTTCTAGACGTTTTTTTCCAGTAACTCTACCGGAGGTAAGACTCGACACAGCCGATATAGACAGATTCATCCGTCAGCATATGATCCAAAGCAGCATAAGCCGTAAAGGCATAATGCTGACTTCCATGTCCCATAAGGATGGTTGCTCCATTAACACCATTATTATTGTATTCTTTTACAAGGATATTTGCAACATTTTCATAATCTTCTTCACTAAAAAGAAGAGGTTTTCCGATCTTTAGAAGTTCAAAAATCTTCTTTAAGCTGGTTAGCTGGTGAACCACTTTTTCATACTCACTTCCCAAGATAATGTGAGTGGTTGAATATAAACTTCCTTGACACCATCCTTTTTCAATTGTTCCAATAATTGGTTCACAGTTGGAACTGTGATTCCTTCATTTTCTTTAATACGCTTAATGACAACATTAGAAGTGAAGGCACGGTGGACCTGAAAATCTGGAAACCGCTTTTGAATAGTTTCTTCACAGGCTTGAATGGTTTTTTTCTTCGTGTTTCAGGATAGGTGGTTCCGAAACTGACGACAATGATCGCTTTACTCATGTTCACTTTCCCTTCTAAAAAAAGTTTGGCAAGCTTCACAAACCGATTTTTAAGGTTCTTTCTTCTGTTTCAATTAACTGATGATAGCCAGCTTTTTTTCCAATACAGATCTGGTATTGTCTCCCATAATGACAATCGGTTTCTCTTTCCAATTCTCTTGAGTTTTCTCTGCCATTAAAACAAAGTGGTAGGCTGCAGCAGAGTTTGGCAAACAGATCAGCTGAATATCCTCTGCATGATAAGCGAAAGATTCGCTTTCAAAGGCCACAGAATGAGTGGTGTGGGTTGGGAAGCTTAAAACTTCTGCTACTGCTTTTTCCTTAATATCAGAAGTTAAAATGATCCAGTTTCCATCTTGCTCCCTCATCCGTTTCACAAAATTCTCTTCTGCGAAATCATTGATTTGATCATAGAGGCGAATACCTGCTTCTTTAATGGTCTTAATAGTATGATGCCCACTTGCTACAATTTTCAAATGACTGAGACTCCGAATATCTAGGTCTTCTTGTTGCAAATAGGCAACAAAGAAGTTCCAAGAGCTTGGGTCTGTCACTACTAAACCGTCGATGCTAGAAAGTTGAGGAAGTTGTAGTTCTTTTTGCAAGCAATTTAGTGGGTGACTGAAAAGCATACACTGTCGCCCCAGCATCCTTCAACAATTTCGGAAGCTTAGCATTAGGGAGTTTCTTGCACCAAAAGGCTTCGACCGAACAAAGGCAGTTTTTCATGGTAGTTCAATTCCTCACGGAAAGCAACAACGTCCCCAATCACAATCAAACTTGGTGCTTTCATCTGGTGTTTTTCAGCCAGTTCAACAATGGTCTCTAATTTTCCATCAATGGAACGTTGTTGAGGGTGAGTCGCCCATTCGATAATCGCAACTGGAGTTTCCTTTATCGTAACCACGAACCATCAATTCCTCACAAATGGTCTGCAAGTTTTTCATTCCCATGAGGAAGACTAGCGTTCCTTTTTAAGTGGGAAATCGCATCCCAATTCAGTGCTTCACTGGCATCTTGTAGATGGCCAGTAAAGACATAAAGCTAGTCGCGATATTTCTAAAGGTCATGGGAATTCCTGCATAGGCTAGTCCTGCTATAGCAGAGGTAATTCCTGGTACTACTTCAAAGGGAATCCCTTCTTGGATAAGAGTTTGAGCTTCCTCTCCTCCTCGGCCAAAGATATAGGGATCGCCACTTTTTAGGCGAACAACTTTTTTCCCTTCTTTGGCTTTTGCAACCAAAACTTCTTCAATTTTTTCTTGAGAAACACATGGTTGATTAGGAATCTTGCCAACATAGATCTTTTTCACAGTTGGCTTTTTGTGTAGGTCAGAAGCATGGGATTGACTAGGCGGTCATAGATGAGAACATCTGCCTCTTCTAGTCTCCGTGCTCCTTTAATAGAGATTAATTCTTCATCCCCTGGACCCGCACCTACTAAACTAACAAAGCCGCTCATCCATTCACCTCTTTCTTTAAATGGGTTGCCAATTCCTCAATAGTTGATACTACTTTAGGATAGTTAACAATTGGTCGTGAAATAATCACACAATCCATTCCAAGTTCTTGACAGCCTTCGATTTTTCCCGAATCCCACCAATACTTCCACTTTCTTTTGGAAACAAATACTTCCGCTTTCGAGCGCGCCAGCAATTGCTTGTTGCACTCTTTAGAGAAAGGAGCCTTGATGGCATCAATTTGATCCGGAACAAGTCCCAACTCTTCACAACCTTTTAGAACTTCTGAAGTCGGAAGAACACGAACCACAATACGCGACTCTGGTAAACCATGGACAAATAATGGCAAGGTTTTGCTTCCAGTTCCTAAGTAGACTGTTTTTATACTGTTTTTCTTTGATGTATTCAATGGCTTCTTCTGTTGAATGGACAACGGTAGCACCAGATAAGTCGAGGGTAGCTTGTCTTTCAAAGCGCACATAGGGGAATTCCGCCTGATCGGCTGCTTTCATCGCTTCTTGAGACAATATCCGCAAAGGGATGGGAAGCATCAATAATTTCATCTACGTCATTCTCTTTGATGAAAGCCACCATTTGGTCAGCCGTCATTCTCCCTTGGACCACGTCCTGCCCAAATTTTGAAGCTAAATGGCGGCCATAATCTGATACAACAGAGGTAGTCACCGGAATATTCTGTTGCGAGAGGAATTCAAGAATCTCTGTACTTTCAGCTGTTCCACCAAAAAGTAGTTTCATCATAGTGTATATCCTCGAGGTGTAATCATGCGTCCATTTTTTTACATAAGTCTCTTTGTTTCCAACAATGACAATCGTAGTCATGTCTACAAGAGTTTCATCCAAGTCTTCAATCGTAGTAAGAATAATTTCTTCTTCCTTACGTCCGATATCCTTCCCAATTCCGACAATCGTGTCTTTGGCTTTGTATTCAGACATAATTTCAAGTGCTCTTGCTAAGTGCTCTGGACGACCTTTACTTCTTGGATTGTAGAGACAAACGACAAAAGTCACCTTGTGCTGCTGCATGAAGACGTTTTTCAATCATTTCCCATGGAGTCATCAAGTCACTAAGTGAAATATGACAGAAGTCGTTCATGAGAGGTGCTCCCATCACTGCAGCTGCACCAAGGCTTGCTGTAATTCCTGGTACAACCTTCACTTCAAGCGTATCGTTCTCTTCTAATAACTCAAGAATCAAACCAGCCATCCCATAGACACCAGCATCCCCACTAGAAACAACTCCAACATTTTTCCAGTTTCGTGAGCTAGATCAATGGCTTTTTTTGACAACGTTCAATCTCATGACGCATACCAGTCGCAACCATTTCTTTATCTTTTACAAGATCTTTGATCAAACGCATGTAGGTAGAATACCCTACAATAATTTTCACAATCCTTGATCGCTTCCAATGCTTCTTGAGACATCAATTCTTCTTTACCTGGGCCAAGTCCAATAACGTATAACATATGTATTTCTCCTTAATAATGATTAACTATTTTTCCAAGTGCGAATGTCGCACCGTTTTGTGCAAACCGTTTGGTCAGCACATTTCCTTTACTTGCAAGATCAGCGCTAGCAAACGCCACACTTCCAACCCCAACAGTCTTCTTGACAAATTCTGATTGCGGATATTTATCCGCCACCACTAGCAGTTCCTCCTTAGAGTAGGTGTGGAAAGAACAGTCAAGGTGTTGGGCCAATTCTAGTATAGCCTGTTCATGACATCAATACTAGTAATTTTGCAATTTCTGAACCAGAGATTCCTCTTGCTCACAAAATGCACAAAAGATTCCATAAAGGTTGAAGGTGGAAGATCCTTCTTTGCCCCAACACCTAAAAACATAGGGTTTTGGATGAATCAGGGCTACCACTTCTTCGTCAACCTCAACTGCTTGAGAGGTCAACCAAATAAATGGACTCTTATTAGCAAGGACTTCCTCAATCTGATTTTCTTCAATTACTGTTAGCCCTCTCAGGTCAGATACCCAAGGCTTTTCTTGATAAAAAATAGACACAGTCCTTATTCGCTAGATAAGAATTAAATACTTTTTACTAAGGGCGCAATTCTTCCCGCCACCCATTTACTTCTTTAGCAATATTATCTAGCGCTACAACATTTTGTGTATCTGTTGCGGTCGTGATTACTGGATTTGAATCTAATAATTCAGCAATTTTTAAAGTGTAACCTGATTGGCTCCCACCTAAGTGACCGCTCAACAAACTAATCACATGATTGGCTTTTTCATCCATAACGATCACAGCAGGATCAGTTGTTTTATCTTTAATAACTGGGGCAATGCCTCTAACAACCGCACCAATCGCCATGATACAAATTAAGACATCGACCTCTTGAAATACCGTCCGAAGTCCTTCAATGACACGACCTTCAATCGGTACCGTTCGAGAGTCAGCGATTTTTACAGTGGTATAGACCGGACAATCAATCCCAAGTTTTTCCTTGAGCTCTAGTCCTAGATTTTTTGCATTGTTGGTAACCGCCACAATGGCGTAACGAGGGGAATCATTTAGCATGCGAACTCAATCCTTTACGGAATTCATGGTGAAAATCTTTGTGATAGAGCTTAGAGTAGTAAAACTCTTCACCCAAGAAATCTCCTACTAAAAATCAAGGCAGTTTTTCTAATTTTAGCTTCTTTGACCTTCTCAGCAATGGTCTCCAATGTCCCAAAGACCTTGCGTTCATCTGGCCAAGTTGCCTTATAAATCACAGCGACAGGAGTTTCTTTTTGGATAGCCACCCTCGACCAATTCAGCCACCACTTTTTCAATCCCCTGTACAGATAAGAAAATGGCCATAGAGGTTCTGTGTTGAGCATAACTTCGGAGTGATTCCCGGTCAGGAACAGGGGTCCGTCCAGCCATACAGTGATAATCACACTCTGAGAGACTTCAGGGACTGTATATTCTGTTCCGATACTTGAGGCAGCTCCTAGGAAAGAGCTCACTCCAGGAATACAGTCAAATTCAATTCCTCTCTTCTTCATCTCTTCTGTTTGCTCACGAATGGAGCCATAGATAGAGAAATCGCCTGTTTGTAAGCGAACAACATCTTTTCCAGCCTTCACCGCTTCTTCCATGACATCGATAATTTCCATCAAATGCATAGACGCGCTATCATGAATCTCGGCACCTTCCTTACAATATTGAAGAAGATCAGGATTCACAAGTGAACCCGCATAAATGACCACGTCCGCTTGCGATAATTTTCGATAACCTTTTAGGGTAATGAGTTCCACATCACCAGGTCCTGCACCTACAAAATGTACAATCGACATACCTTTATTTCCTTTCTGGTTTTACCGCTGAAACAATGATTGTTGGGTTTTGCTGTTTGAAATAATGCCCTTTTCCTAAGGCAGACCATCTACTTGCTTGGATGGATACGACGTCTAAGTCTTGCCATTCCAGCTCTTCAGCAAGTTGAATCGCTTCCATGGCATTTTCCAAGAGGATAAAGTTTAAAAACAAAAGCGGCCTCCTGGAACCAAGAGATGTTCACACCACTCAAAGATTTCTGCCATGTTGCCACCGGTTCCACCGACAAAAATAGCATCAAATTGGCCTTCAAGCTCAACAGGAGCCTTGCCCTTTATCAGAGTAATATTCTGACACCCAAAGTAGTCAATATTCTCCTGTGTCAAGGCGACAGCGTCTTCATTTTGTTCAATGGCAACGACTTCTAAATTTGGAAAGGAAACAGCTGCTTGAATCGTTACACTTCCCGTACCAGAGCCAACATCCAACATTCTCTTTAGCCTTATGTAAGTCTAATTTATCAATACTGATTGCTCTGACTTCTTCTTTTGGTCATGGGAACCTTTGCTCTAATAAATGCCGAATCCTTCATTTAGTATTACCACCACATTCATTTCATATTGCCGATCGATTACTTGATCTTCTGCTAAAATTTCAATTTTCTCATCTTCATAGCTAAGATTTTCACCAATGACTAAGACTTTTTTCAATCCTCGTTTCATCACTTCTTGGGCTATTTCATAGGGACCAATTTTCTTATCCGTCACCATAAATACCTTGGGTAGAAAGCAAGAAATCAAAAATCAGGAATTTTCGCATGACTACTGGTTAAGTAGGCATCATTCATAGGGAGAAAAACTTTGCTCGCGAGGTACTGGAAGGAAGAAATTCCTGGTTGGACCACCACGCGCCCTTTAAATTTCTCGGACAACCATTTTCCCAAACCATAGATCAGGGGATCGCCCGATGCTAGATAAAGAATGGTTGAATCTTCTGGATAAGACTCGATTAGTTGAGCCAACTCAGCCAATTTCTTTGGAGGTACAACCCCTTTTTCTCGATAGGCAGCTGGAAGGATTTCTAAATGTCGCTCACTTCCAAGAATATAATCTGCCTTCTTATATATTTCTTCACTTCCTAAAAGTCCATAGGAAGGGGCTCCTGGCCCTATTCCAATTACATAGATCACGTCCATTCCTCCGCTATTTCTTCTAATGTTTGGGTTGAAGCTAGATAGCCAGCTTCTGTCCCAAAGGTTACTACATCAATGCTGACTTCCGGCTTCCGATTTCGTAGCAACCGCTCCGAACGGAATTTCATCTTGTCTACAAGCACTTGATAAACTTCTTCGTAGTGATACTCCTCAATGAAAGTTCCAGCAGCATCTGTTGTAATGCACTGATCCACTTTCTCAAGAAGTTCAACTGGAGCACCCAACAAGGCGAGATTGGCCATAATGATTTCCATTCGCGCATCTGAGTCTTTACTATGAGTTGAGAAAATTCCACCAGCCACCTTGACAAATTTACCCATATGGCCAACCATTAGGACCCGAGTAAAGCCGATCCGTTGAACTTCTTTAAGGACATGACCAACAAAGTTACTCATGTTCACAATTCGATGAGGTGGAATCCCCAGCACATTGGTCGCAAAGTCCTCGCCGTAATTTCCGGGAGCTAACACAACCGATCGATAGCCTTGATTGTACAACATGGTTAATTCAATCGTAATGGACGCCTTCCAACTCTCTTCTGACATAGGATTGACAATTCCTGTCGTCCCCAAAATGGAAATCCCTCCTACAATTCCTAAGCGTGAATTATAGGTCAACTTGGCTGTTTCTTCTCCACCCGGAACCGAAATAATAATTTTTGCTCCGCAGTTTGGACCAAGTAATTGTCGGGCTGTTTTTTTCAATCATCGCCCTGAGGAGTTGGGTTAATCGCTGCCATTCCAACATCACATTTGAGTCCTTTTTGCGTGACGCGACCCACACCTTCTCCACCATCGATCTCGATGTCGTTTGAATCCGGCAAGAGAGTCACTGTCGAATAAATGAGGAGTCCGTGCGTCGCATCTGCATCATCACCACCATCCTTTTCGACAGCGGCACTAGCAGTCAGTTCACCAAAAGAAGGATCTTTGATATCCATTGTTACTTCGACACCATTCGCCGTAGAAACTGTAACTTTTTCTTCGATATCTTGATTGAGAATCATACTAATCGCGGCGGCTGTCGCAGCTGTCGCCTAAGTTCCAGTAGTGAACCCTTTTCTTAGTTTTTCCGTTGACATATGCGTAATCATCCATAGAATTCTATTTCCTTCACTACTCAATTATTTGGGACTACGAAGCGTTGGTAATCATCCATTTCCTGTTTGTACTGGTACAGAATAGCATTGACTACTGCTGCTGCAATCGTACTTCCTCCCTTACTTCCCAATGCGACAATAGAAGGAATTGAGCTCTCATGTAGTTTTTGTTTTGATTCAGCTGCACCGACAAAGCCAACTGGAACACCAATAACGGCATCCGGGACTAATGTTCCTTCTTCTACCATATCCAAGACTTTAAAGATAGAAGTTGGAGCGTTTCCGAATACAAACAACTTAGGACCCAACTCATTGGCTGCATGTTCTACCGCTGCCATGGAACGAGTGATCCCTTTTGCCTTAGCTTCTTCAAAAATCGCTGGTTCATTGACCAAACATCTGTAGGCCACCCCTAGTTCATCTAAGATTCTTTTTATTAAATCCACCTAGAACCATGGTCGTATCTGTAAAAATGGTCCCCTTATTTTTGATCACATCCAAAAATATGGTCGATGGCATCATTTGAAAATTTGATGTTGTAGAGGTAATCGAAATCCGCACTTGCAAAAACAACTCGCTTCCAAACCGCTTCATGAAATGGATTATCAAAAACAATATCTGGATGTTCTTGATCAATAATTTCTTGAATCTTTTTAAAAGCTGGCTTCTTCAATCTGATTTGATACTTTTATATAACTCATAAAAACCTTATCCTTTTTTTATCATTTAAAAGCAGTTGAATAACGAACATAGTCTTCTGTTACGATCGTTTGCATTTGATAGATAATCGCATTAATAATGGCCACGACAAGGGTGCTTCCCCTTTACGTCCCTCATTGACCATGACAGGGCAAGTCGGTCTCTAATAAAGCTTCCTTAGACTCTATGACATTAATAAATCCAACAGGTACACCGATAATCGCATCTACCTCAACTTTTTTCTCTTTGATCAAATCAAGGAGATGGAACAAAGCAGTCGGAGCTCCACCAAAAGCAAATACTTTGGGTCCTTCGATCTCTGTTGCTTTTTCAACAGCAGCCATTGCTCGAGTAATGTTTTTCTTTGGCAATTTGGATGACATCTTCATCATTAATGAGGCAACGGTAGGAAACGCCCATTTGGTCCAATACGCGTTTATTGATCCCATTTAAAGAAATGCTGGAATCAACAATGATGGTCCCTTTATTCTGAATCACGTCAACGATTCGTTCATTGACATGATTGATAAATTTCATAGTATAGAGATAGTCAAAATCACCTGTGGTATGAATGGCACGTTTAATAATAGCCTCTTCCATGTCTTCATGGAATTCATAGCCAGGATGATCCTGGTCGATGACTGATTGAATGATTTGAAAACTTTTTCCTCAATTGAGGAAGGATTTTTAATATAGGACATACATACACCTTTTCTAATAGATGACAAGAATAAAAATAAATCATTGACAAAACGAAAGTTGAGACCGTCGTCGTCATATAAAAGCATAGAAATGGAGGTTAAAATATCATCTGCTTCTACATTTCTAATTGGGTCTCCAATGGTTGGTTTGGAAATCAACTCGCCATGATAGACATGAGCTCCCCTAATTGAATCCCTAAGGCACCTGCAACAACAGATTCAGGGAAAGCACTATTTGGACTCGCATGTTGGTAACGATCTCCAGCCAATTTTTATGGCATTTCTGAAATCAATTGCAAAATTCTAGCACTGGCCAACATAAAGAACCAGGTTAAACGAGCAGGGATGAGATTAACCAAGTCATCCATTTTAGCTGAAACAAATCCAATCTTGCGATATTTGGCTGTTTTATAACCTACCATTGAATCTAGCGTATTAATAGCCTTGTAGCCCATTGCTAAGACTGGCCCACCAAGAAATAGACATAATAAGGGACCGATTACGCCATCACTAGCATTTTCTGCTACCGTTTCGATGGTCGCATTACAAATTTCTGGAATGGAAAGATGATCTGTTTCTCTCCCAACAATCATGCCAACCTGATATCTAGCCTGTTCAATGGAGCCAGACAGAATAGCTTTGTAGACCTTAAGAGCTTCAAAAAGCAAGAGAACGAGTCGCCAAACAAGTGTAAGCTAGATAAATCCAAATCACCCAATAGAGAATAGGGTGAGCTGACTTGCCCCCACAAAATGCCATAAGTAAGGAAACTGTTATAGGCGACAGTAGACAACCACAGAAACATTCCATACAGAAAAGGAAATTTTGTTTTTAGGTTCTCTAGTTTCAAACAAGCATAAATAAAAATTTCCAATCAGTTTGACCGGGTGGGGCCAAGAATAAGGATCTCCGATTAACCAATCCAGAAGAAGAGCGATAAAAATTGCAATAACTATCATTTCTTAGACTCCAAGATATAATCAATCCAACTCATAAGGAGTTGTTCCTTTTGATAAAAATGAACATGGAGGTAACTTGCAAAAGTTTTCCCTTTCTGGTAGCCCCCTGTCCAATTGGAAACCACTTCTCCATCTCTTTCTTTTCTGAGGTCTAAAACCGTTTTTTCAGAAGTATTGAAGATGGAATGATGAAACTCATGACCTCGAACTTCCGTACCAGACGGACCAAATAAAGATTCTTCATTGGTAGTTGCAAAACAGTAACCAAACCGTTTTTAGGCCATTGGTCATCACACTAGTGCCATCAAATATTCCAACCATTTCATAGGATTGATCTTCCATCTCAAGAGTTTTCCCAAGATACATCAAGCCTCCACATTCAGCATAGATGGGAATTCCTTTTTGATGAGCGTCTAGAACGGACTCTCTAAAGGAGCGATTGTCAGACAATTCTTTTGCAAACAACTCCGGATATCCCCCACCAAAATAATAGGCATCAGCTTCCGGTAACCGTTCATCTTTTAAGGGACTAAATGGAAGCAAGGTGACATTAAAACTTCTCAACAAATCCAGATTGTCTTCGTAATAAAAATGAAAGGCATCATCCAGTGCATAAGCTATAGTTAATGGGGTAGAATTTCTCAAGTTTAAATGGAGAAGAAAGTTCAATTGACTCTCTATCAACCTTCTCCAATAGACGCTCAAACTGAATGGTTTTTAGCCTGCTCTCCAAGAATAACAAACTTTTCTTCAAGATCCTCCATTTCTACATCCGGAATCAATCCCAAGTGTCTGGAAGGAAGTTCAACTTGAACATTTTTGAAAAATAACCCAAGACTTCTATATCAGTGTAGCGCTCAATCGCCCTCTTAATCAGCTGATAATGGGTTTCCGAAGCCACACGATTGACAATGACACCAACAATATTTACCGCTGGATCAAATGAAGAAAAAACCATGCACAATTGCTGCAGCTGAAGTCGAGGTTGATTTCCCATCAATAATTAAAACAACAGGTAGATTCAGCTGTTTGGCAACAGATGCAGAAGAGCACAATCTTTATCTGTTCCTAATCCATCATAGAGTCCCATCACGCCTTCTACCACTGCGACATCGGAATTTTGATGCCAACGATAATAAGACCACTTCAGATAATCCGTATCAGGAATTAAAAATTATCTAGATTACGAGATGAGTTCTTCGTAATACGACTATGGTAGAAGTATCAATATAATCAGGGGCCAATTTTATACGGCTGAACATTGTACCCCATATCTGTTAAAGCTCTTAATACAGCCAGTGTTACGGTAGTTTTTCCAACCCCACTAGATACACCAGCTAACATAAACTGCTTCATCCTAAAAACCCCTATCTCTTGGAAAAATAGAGCTACAAAAATACACTATTTTTGTAGCTCCGTTCTATTAAATTACTAAGCACCTCGTTGTGCTCTCTTCATTCTTAAACACTAAAGATGTTTTTATTTTAATATAAATTATAGCATTTGTCAATGAAAAAATTGAAAACGCAATCAAAAGAGCACACATATGGTGCTCCTTATAAACTATTGTATATAAAAGTTCATTATCCTTGCCAATCTGCTGGATAAAGTCACATAAATAAAGCGCGCTTTATCTTTAACAGAAAATTGAATATCGCTTCCCTTTGGAATAAAGATGATTTCACCTGGACCAGCACTCATCACTTCATCACCAGAGATAACATCAAACGACCTTCGATCACATAATCAACTTCATCATAATCTAAATGCCAAGGGAATGTTGTCTTATCCATTGTCATCAAGCCTAAGCCAAGTCGAGGACTTTCTTCAAGAGTCAAAAAGATCACGTGTATAGACTTGATGTTCAGGGATTTTCCTGTGTCCAAACGATCTTCAGGACGAACATCTAAGCTTGGTAGTGAAATAGAAGCTACACCAGCTTTACTAACACGTTTAGCAGAACCTTTACCTGCCAATTCTTCTAGAAGAATTTTGCGAACCAAAGATTCAATATCTGTACGATTATAATCCATTTACCAATACCTCCAATTAAGCTTCTTTCTTAGTCAAAGAAGTAGGCAAGTAATACGGCAGTAACCCCACCTACAAACTTACCAATCATCATTGGAACAATCATTTTTAGGAGCTTGTCCAGCGGTAAATCCTAAGTGGTCCCCAATCACGAATGAAGCAGATACAGCAAAGGCAATATTCAAGATTTTACCACGTTTATCCATATCTTTTAACATTTGGAACATAGCAATGTTGTTTGCCAAAGAAGCAACCAAACCAGCAGCTCCAACTTCGTTCATTCCCAATGATTTACCGATTGCAGAAAGAGGTTTATTAGCTACTTTGGTAAAGACTGCCACTAAACCAAAAGCACCAGCCAAAGGTTACAGCAATTGAACCAACAACGACAAATGCTTCTTGAAGGGTTTCTGCACCTTTTGGATAAAGGTCAAGCAACCATTTATTACCAGTCAAGAGTTGTGCTGCACCAAATGCCAAACCTAAGGTTGCGATCACAACAATGATTTGACCAAAGATCTCAAATCCTTTAATCATTCCATTTGGAATAAAGAAGCAAAACCTAGGAAAATAAGGGCAGAAACGATGACAATAGGGATCAAGTTGATTAATAAAGTACCAAACGACAAACCTGGAACAAGTAATCCACCAACTAAACATCCGACAGGCACAGTTACCAAACCGTACAAAAATACCACGAGCCAAGAAAGGACGATCTGATTTTTCGATAATTCCTAAGGCAACAGGAATCGTGAATACGATCGTTGGTCCCATCATAGAACCTAAAACGTAGGCAGCAAAATCACCTACAGCTTTATCTTGTGCCAAGCTTAAGGCTAAAGGTGCTCCACCCATATCATTCGCGATAAATGTTGTTGCAAAAATCGAAGGATCCGCACCAACCAAACCATAAAGAGGAACAATAATAGGTTTTAATAAATCAGCTAACAATGGAGCTACAACCATAATCCCTGCCATAGAAAAGCGCCAGCGCTCCCATAGCCATAATTCCCTCTTCAAACTTTTCACTAAGGCCCAATTTCCCGCCGATACATTTATCAATTGCACCAACAAGCATAAAGAGAACCATAATGTAAATGATAATTTCATTTATACTCATAAATTCTACCCTACTTTCAATAATCATCCAGTTGATATTCAACTTTATCAATGATTCCAACAATGACCATATCTACTGGAACATCCTGTCTATTCAAACTTACTCGAGCTGAACTTCCAGTAGTAACCAATACTTGATCACCTTCACCAGCACCAATACAGTCTGCAGCAATCACTAAAGCAGGATCTGTTTGATGGTCATTCAGTTGTCGCTCGACCACTAAAAACTTTAATCCATTAAGTTTTTCATCTTTCCTTGTAGCCCACAGACTCCCTTTCACTTTACCAACAAACATCTCGTTGCTCCTTATTCTTCAATATTAATATTGTGACGTTTTAAATAATCTTTCGCAAGCGCTGTCACAATCATTCCTTTTTTAAGACGAATGCTATCATTATCAGATAGATTCATTTCAATTAATTTTTTTTCAGTTAGCAAGCCAACCTTCTCAACCGTTTTAGGTGTTGAGCTGTTTTTTGGCACATCATGGGCAGGCTTATTATTTTCTCCACTAGTACTTTCTTCAAGGATTGCTATCAATTCTTCTTTTTTGTAGAACTGAACACCATATCTGATCAGTTTTTCATACTGCTCTTGAAGATCTTGGAACAATAGTGCTTTAGAGGTCTGTTTATATTGATGGAAATCAAATGATTCATTTAGAACCAAAACTTTCTTTCCTTTTTAAGAGACTCTTAATCACTACTGCCTCATCTGCTGTAAGTGGACACAAAGAAGCTATCCAAAGTATCGCGTCAAAACCAATTGATTCTACTAGAATGATGTCAGCACTACTTGAATTTTTTACAACTTGATAGCCTTCTCTATCCAAGATATCCGGGGTATCAAACGCTCCGATCACAAATACAGAAGACTTGTCTGATTCAACCTGTAATTTATCCATTAAACGGTCTGTAATCAAATCTACGATTTTATCTAGATTTTCCATTTTTTGACCTACCTCAACAAAGCTCTACTAGTCTTTTAATAATACGACCACAGTTCCTTTGCTAAAAACCACAAGCATTGGCTTCATCGTAATCAATATGCATATAGGTTGCAAATTTTGGGCTAACCCGAATCACAACATCGTCAAAGATTAAAGGTCTTGCCCCTTCAACTTTCACTTTTACAATATCATGATTTTTCACACCTATTTTTTCAGCGTCTTCAGGTGTCATATGAACATGGCGTTTTGCTACAATCAACCCTTTATCCAAGGAAACTGATTTATCTCCATTCACCAATACAATACCTGGAGTACCTTCAATATCACCGCTTTCACGAATAGGAGCTTTTACTCCTAATTGTAAGCAGTCTGTAAGTGATATTTCTACTTGAGATTCTTTTCTAACAGGTCCCAAAATAACGACATTATGAAAAGCTCCTTTTGGACCCACTACAGTCAAACGTTCTTTTTGAAGCATACTGACCAGGTTGAGATAAATCTTTTCACCTTTGTCAATTCATAACCAGTTCCGAACAACGCATCAATTCTTTTGCGACTTAAGTGCACATGTCGACCACTAGCTTCCACTTCAAAGGAGTTGTCTAGTTCATTTTGAATCCTATCAATAACTTTATCAATTAAATTTTCAAATGACATTGTTATTCTCCACATTCTATTCTAAAAATAAGCCACACTAAAAACTTCAATTGATTTCAATAATGTAATTAGTTTATCTGCATAAACATCCTGATTGTTAGACGATACTAAGGTCAATTCCTTTCGGATATTTACAATTTCAAGATATAACTCATAGCAAGAAAGTTTCCAATTCTCACATTTGAAATCAACTCTCACACTTCCTTGATCCAACTGTTTAATGACTCGAATGGACTGTAAATCTTCATTTGTCCCAATATTGGGGTTATAAAACGAGATATCCTCTTCAATATAACAGCCGACAATCTTTTCTACTATTTGCAGTAGATTTCCCAATTGATCAACTTTTTCATCTAAATAAGCAAGATGGAGTTCTTTTTGGCATCTTAGAAAATACGTATATAGTTTCGTTAGCTTGAAAAGTAGTGGATACACAGCAGACTCTTCTAGAGACGAAACAGTCATATGAAATGGTTTACTAATCTCTGTTTGAGTTTTATTTGGCGAATCAGAATAAGCTACTTGAATATGGCGATCATGCAAGAAACCTCTTGCAGCGGGCGTCAATTTGTCCTCACTGGAAAGTTTTTAGAACATTTTGCTCACTGACCTGACCATTTTTGATGAGCTTTCTAATTCGTGATTCAGTATAAACTGTCATGCATTCACATCCTTCTACCACAAATTAAACACAGGGATACAACGAGGTTGAGATATAACTTCCAACCTCGCTCAGCTATTAACATGAATGAATATTCTTTACATCAAAATGCTTATTCCTATCAAAACATTAATTGCTGATTACCTGCATGAGAAATTTTGAAAATCTACTCTTTATGAGGTAGGATTACTTCTACTTCTGAATGTGGACGTGGGATGACATGTACTGAAATCAATTCACCTACATTTTTCAGCTGCTGCTGCACCTGCATCTGTTGCAGCTTTAACAGCACCTACGTCACCACGAACCATTACAGTTACCAAACCAGCTCCGACTTGTTGTTTACCAATCAATGTAACGTTGGCTGCTTTTACCATAGCATCTGCTGCTTCGATAGCACCTACTAAACCTTTTGTTTCAACCATTCCTAATGCATTTGCGTTTGACATATTCTTTTCCTCCTATTATTGACTTAAACTTAATTATTCAGCTGATGGATGTGGTAAAATTACTTCTACTTCTGAATGTGGACGTGGGATGACATGTACTGAAATCAATTCACCCTACATTTTCAGCTGCTGCTGCACCCTGCATCTGTTGCAGCTTTTAACAGCACCTACGTCACCACGAACCATTACAGTTACCAAACCAGCTCCGACTTGTTGTTTACCAATCAATGTAACGTTTGCTGCTTTTTACCATAGCATCTGCTGCTTCGATAGCACCTACTAAACCTTTTGTTTCAACCATTCCTAATGCATTTGCGTTTTGCCATTTTAATTTCCTCCAATTATGAAATAAGTAAATTATTTAGTTAATTTTTGATAACACACGTTGAACAAGTAGATCGACCAATTGTTCCTCATCAACTTGCTTTTCAACTTGACAGTCAAGAATCTCTTGATTTTCAGATTTTCTCAAATCACTAATTCTGATGTACCGTATGCAACACGGCGAATATTAATTAGATTCAATGGGCTGACATTATCAGAAGTAGCACTTCCACCACAGCTCCACAACCTAAAGTAAAGGCTGGGAACAAGCCTGTTGTTGCTCAACTCCTCCTAGCGCTGCAGGAGTGTTGACCAAAAAGTCTTGAAACAGGTTTTCTTAAAGCAAATTCACGAACAATATTTTCATTTTGTGTATGGATTGCTAAGGTATGACCTGCACCTTCATGGTGGAGAATACGAATACTTAATTCACACGCTTCTTCCCATGTTTTAACAGTGTAGAAGCCAAGAACTGGAGCAAGTTTTTCCATTGAGTATGGATATTGTTTACCAACCCCTTCTCCATCAGCAATCAAGACACGTGCATCATCAGGAACAGAGATTCCAGCGAGTTTTGCAATAAATTGAGGAGTCTTACCAACCATTTTTGGATTCATTGCTCCACTTGGTAAAATGATGAAGGATCCTAATTTCTTAGCATCTTCTTTTTGGAACAAGTAAGCACCTTGACGTTTGAACTCTTCGACAACCTTTTCTTTCATTTCTTCTTCAACAATGATCGATTGTTCTGAAGCACAGATTACACCATTATCGAATGTTTTTGAATCAAGAATTTGACGAACAGCTTTAGGAACATCTGCAGTTTTCTCAATAAATGCTGGTCCATTACCGGGTCCTACACCAATTGCAGGAGTTCCTGAAGAATAGGCCGCTTTTACCATCGCATTTCCACCAGTTGCCAAAATCAGATTTGTATCCTTATGTTTCATCAACTCATTAGTTGCTTCAATAGAAACACGTTGAATCACACTGACAGCACCTTCTGGGCACCCTGCTGAAGCTGCTGCCTTTTTAATAATATCAACTGTTTCATTGATACATTTTGCAGCATGTGGGTGTGGAGAAGACAATACTGTTTCCACCTTTTAATGCGATAAGTGCTTTGTACATAACTGTTGAAGTTGGATTGGTTGAAGGAATTAACTCAGCAACGACACCAACTGGAACACCTACTTCAAAAACTTTATTTTTCTTTATCTTCACGCAAAAATACCAACTGTGCGCATATCCTTGATTTCTTCAAGGATACCTTTTTGAAACAAGGGCATTTTTAAGAACTTTATCTTGCCACTTACCAAATCCAGTTTCTTCTGCGGCCATTTTGGCTAAACGTTCTCTTTGATCATAACAAGCTTTAGCTACAACTTTTACAATGGTATCGATTTGTTCTTGACTCATCAATGCTAGTTTTTGTTGAGCAACTTTAGCTCGTTGAATCAAATGGCGAACTTCCTGAATAGATAAAAGATCTTTATCTTCAATATACATTCAACTTTCTCCTATGATTTCAATTTCAGTAAAGCTTGAATAAGTAGTTGTTTGTTCGCAAATTTAATTTCTTTCTTAGATAGATCGACTTTATCTTCCCGATAAGCAATACTTCTTAATTCAACAACTTTGAATTTTTTTAATTCTTCCTCAGAATATTTCGGCTGTCCTTCTGTTGAATCTTCCTCTTCAACCACAATATCGGAAACAATATCGGAAACAATTTCTTCAAGGCTAGTTTCTTCAACTTCTGATACTAAAGGTTCTGGACTTACCTCAGTTATTTCTAATGAATCAAGATCATTTGATTCACTTTCTTCAACAAATGAGGTAGTTTCAACTTTTGACACTTCTTTACTCTCTTCCTTACGAATTGGAATGAGGATTGAATCTGTTTGTGAGTCTAGTCGTGCAATCACATGACTATGAAGATAGTAAGTTGATCCTGTGCAATCTCAACTGCAGCTTCTAGGCTGATCTTACTGCACTAACGTCGCCTACTAACTGAACTGTGTTTCAAACCTGACTTAACAGTTTCTACATTTAATAGTGAGACATTTGCAGCTTTCAAAGCAGCATCTGCTACAACAATTGCTCCAAGAAAACCTCGCACTTCAATTAATCCAAGTGCCTTTTCTACCATGAGCATACCTCATCTTAATAATTCTGTGGATTGTCTGCAATACTTATAACAGTTCGTGCAAATGCATCACACGCAGCACGACAAGCAGATTGAGATCCTGTCAATAAACCACCTGCAAAGTTTGTTTCACTTGGTGGACCATAGAATGCTCCAACCGTCACATCAGCAGCTTTCAAAGCAGCATCCAAACCTACCATAGCTTCAGCAGGAGGGGCAATCAAGTAAGCAATTGCTGTGCCCTCTTGTGCATTAGCACCTTCTGACAAATAAGTACCTGCTCTTGAAATACAATGAGCAAAATATGGGATACTATCATCATCATTTGCGCTATAGAAGCTAGCTCCATTTTCAATTTCATAGACCACAACATCCAAGCCACTACGAACTTCTTCTGGGTTTGGTCCCGCCAGGATACCAATAACTTCACCAGCTAGTTTAGTTGAAGCATTTCCAGCTCCAGCATACATACTGCGAGCATAAACAACTTCAACATCCGCTGCCTTAGTTGCTTCATCCAAAGCAACATAGGTTACATCATCGCAGTCAGAGGTAATAATTCCCAAACTTCTGTGATGTGGTTTCAATTCCAATGATGCTGCTAACCCTGCATCTACATTAGAAATCAATAATGCACTTAATACGTTAGCGCCAAGTCTATCATTTTTCAAAATCTAAACCCCATTTCTATTTTAATTCTACACTGACTTCTTATTATCAAGAATCTTCTTAATAATTTCAGCCACGTAAGCACCAGCTTCAACTGCTGGAGTTCCACCTTTATGGATATTTGATACTACTGTACGACGAGATTCTGGCATACCAACTGTAGGTTTATAAGCCATGTAAGCACTCATGGATTCAGCTGTTACCAATCCAGGACGTTCACCTACTAGCATACAGATAACCTCTGCTCCTGTAAGTTCAGCAATTTGGTCCATAGCTGCTACACGAGCATGTTTGATGAAAAGAACTTCATTATACTCAAGACCAAACATTTTCAAACCTTGTTTTAAAGCTGGTAAGAAATCTTTTTACGTTTGCTTCAATGGCTGATGAACTCAATCCATCACCAACAACGATCTGAACTTTAGGATTTTGCTTTGCAAGATTCTTTAATAATTTTTGTTGATCTTCTGGGAATACACGACCATAGTCTGGACGAGTTAGGTATTCATCTTTAGTTGCTGCTTTGGTTTGAACAGGAATGAATCCCATTTCTTTAACAAAATCATCTGATACATAAGAGAATACTGCATCCTGTGCTGCCGCATGGTCAGCACGGAAACGAAGAACTGTTTCAGTCTTGTAACGGTTTCCTGCTCTCCACAATCCCAAACGAGCTGGTGTGAATTTTTTTAATTTTACGATAAGCTTCTTCGTTAATGGCATTTGGGATCAAAAATTGTTCCTGAATATCCACTTCTGTAATATCTGGAATAATTCCATCTTCAATAGTAGTTTCTTCCTTATCTGGTTGACCACTTGGACTTTCTTTCGTCTTCAAATTGGAATCTACTTTTTGCTCCTCTTTTGTTGACTCTGCAATGGCATCTGTATCCAACTCACTTAACAAAGAACAGAATCATTTCTTTTTAAATCTTGTTCATTCACTGTCAGTACCTCCTCACTAATTTTTGTTTCATAAAGATAGATCCATCTCCACCGATTTCAGTAAGATGTCCATCTTTCATCAATCCCATGTTTTCCATCCATTCTTCAAATTCTTTGATTGGACGTTTGTTCAAGAGATCACGCATTGTTGCAGTTTCATGGTAACCAGTAGTTTGGTAGTTCAACATGATATCATCTCCGTGAGGAATTGCCATGATGTAGTTAACGTTTGCTGCACCAAGTAGAACCAATAGATTTTCAGCATCATTTTGATCAGCTTTCATGTGGTTAGTGTAACAGATATCACAACCCATAGAAATACCAGTCAATTTACCCATGAAGTGGTCTTCCAAACCTGCACGAATAACTTGTTTTGAATCGTACAAATATTCAGGTCCGATGAATCCAACTACAGTATTTACCAAGAATGGATCAAAGCGTTTTGCAAAACCATAACAACGTGCTTCCATTGTTACCTGGTCAGCACCATGGTGAGCATCTGAAGACAATTCAGAACCTTGACCAGTTTCAAAGTACATCACGTTTGGACCAGCTGAAGTACCAACTTTTTGAGCTGTATCTTTAGCTTCTTGAATCACTTTCGCATCAAAACCAAAGGCTTCATTTCCTTTTTCAGAACCTGCGATAGATTGGAAGACCAATCCTGTTGGAGCGCCTTGGTTCATTGCTTCAATTTGAGTTGTAACGTGAGCTAGTACACAGTGTTGTGTTGGAATCTTATACTCTTCGATAAAGTCGTTAAATTTATGAAGAATGCGTTTTGTACTTTCTACAGAGTCATCAACTGGGTTTCAACCCTAGAAGAGCATCCCCACATCCATAGGCAAAACCTTCCATTGTAGAAGCCATGATACCATCCGGATCATCTGTCGTGTGGTTTGGTTGCAAACGAGATGAGAAGGTTCCAGGCATACCAATAGTTGTATTAGCGCGTTTAGTGATGATGATCTTATTGGCTGCGACAATCAAGTCAAGGTTGGTCATCAACTTAGCAACCGCTGCAACCATTTCTGAAGTCAATCCACGAGATAGCCATTGAATATCTACATTTTGGTGTTTGTTATCCAAAAATCCACTCACGGAGTTCAGAAACTGTCCAGTTCTTAATCTTTTCATAAGTTCGAAGGTTTACATCATCGATAATAATGCGTGTTACTTCGTCCTCTTCGTATGGTACAACTGGATTGTTAAACAAATCGGAAAGTTTTAATTGTGACAAAACAACCTTAGCTGCCACACGTTCTTCAGAAGATTCAGCAGCTACACCCGCAAAGCTGGTCACCCGACTTGTATTCATTGGCTTTAGCTAGGACTTCTTTTACTGATTTGAATTCATAGACTCTTCCAAATAATTTTTGTCTTTAAAATCATTTTAAAGTCTCCTCCTTTTATAATTCCTTAATTAAAAACTAACGTTTTAACGACGACCGGTAAAACCGATCCCTCTATCACTGGATTACCAATATCTATATAGTCCCCATTTTGAACATCAACGGAATCTATACATACAAACGGATAATCTTTCGGTAAATTAGCAAATAAACATTGTCCCAAAACTTTAGCCATATCTTCTCTCACGACCACAAGTAAGGGAATATTTTTCGAATCGTTTCACTCATTCCCTGGACGATTGCTGTGGCATATTCTTGGACTCTTACAAAACTTGGACTTTTTTTCTCCATTAAGTGCTAAAAGCAACCTGTTGGACCTCATTTTTCCAAAGTAAACCATTCTAGTTTATCACGAATGATTTTTGGTTAATTTATCACAACTTTCTAGCTCATCGTCCTTGGCTAATTTCAAAACAGGAATATTTCGAATCGGTAATGTTTTGGAAATATAAGTAATGGTACTTCCACTGACTTCTGTTGTATGGCTTCCAGCCCCTACAACTGTTGCTCGAATAGTTTCGGCCGATTCAATGACTTTCTTTTGTTCAAAAATCTTCGATTGACGAATGGCGCGTCCAAGTATGATACCAATGTCCCCGTAAGCGAAATCATTTGCTACAGGTTCTTCTGAAATAGCATCTGCTACTCCGCCAGAAAATGAAACACAATTAATTCCATAATCTAGCCTCAAACCATGGTTGGTCTGTAAGAATTCATAATATGGGGCATCAACATCTAAGCCAACAGCCTTTTCTAATACACGAACCAAAATTTGAATGAGTTTATTCAACTCATCTTTATTGACAATATCATCTAAGAACAATCTTAAATTCTCTTGTTTAATAATTTCCTGTAATTTAGGAGCAATGTATTGGATTTTATAGGTTGTTGGATCAATTTTGATCAAGCGTCCACCAATATCTAGACATCCAGTGTCTATTACGTCCCCTTCGCGAAAAAAACTGCGAAGTTTGAAGTTCCACCTCCAATATCAATATTTACTACTGACGTATGGTGTTCCTGAGAATATTGATGAGCACAGGCGCCCTTGCCTGCGATGATACTCTCAAGATCCGGTCCTGCAGTAGCAACCACGAAATCACCTGCGTAACCACTCAAGGCTTGTAAAACTTGGCTAGCATTTTTCCTTTTCTAGCCGTTTCACCGGTAATGATCACAGCCCCCATTTGAATGTCTTGCTTTTTCAATTCCTGCTTTTTGATATTCTTGAATAACAAAGTCTTTTATCTTATCAACTTCTATCAAAGATTGATGAGAGATGGGTGTAAAAATAATTTTACTTTTTATAAAGGACTTTTTATCCGTTATATAAACTCGCGGAATTGTAAAAAAACCGAAGCAATATTTTCAATTGTAAGTTCAGATAGGACTAGTTGAGTAGTTGCAGTTCCTAGGTCTAACCCAACACTCAAAAATTTTATCCGACATAGAAACCTCCAAAAAGACGCCTAAAGAATGCAATGAAACATCGTTTCTGCATTCTTTAAGCGTCATTGCTTTTGACTGACTTCATTGTTGGTCTTTAATTATTTACACTTTAAAAATTATCTTAACTTGCGTCCCCTCATGATTCGAGGTTGTCACAAGTCTTCCGGATAATTTGCTATCTACAAATCGTTGAACAAGGATTAAACCAAGATGCTCTTGGCCCCACGGTTTCGACATTGTAACCGCTACCATTATCAATTACTTGTATACGTATTATATCATCATTTTTCGTCATTTGCAAACGAATACATTGATTTTTATTTTTGATATTTTTTTATTGGAAAAAGCATGCTCATAAGCATTTTGTAATAATTCATTAATAACCAATGCTAACGATGATGCTCTATTGTGATCTAGATAAATTTGATCACATAATCCCAATTTCAATTGAATCTCTGGATTTCCTGCATAACAGCGTTGAAGATTGGATGAAACAATTTCAATGAGGGACTTCAGATCGATTTGCTCATGTTCTTGACTAGAAAGAAGCTCATAGGTAGCAGCAATCGAGAAAAATTCGGTTAATACAATCTTCGAAAGCAACCTTAGTGCCAGATTCTTTAACCTGTGCTCCTTGCAATCGCAATAAAGAAATAATCGTTTGCAGGTGATTTTTAACTCGGTGATTAATTTCTCGAGTAGCCATCACACTCTCTTGGATCTCTTTGTCTTTTTCTTGAAGCTCAGTGATATCCCTTATGGTAATAACCGTTTGATGATTGCGAGCATTGGGGTAACACTTTACTTGAAAAATAGTGCTTCCCATACTTAACGGTTTTATTACCATCTGAAAAATGATCTTCTACTAATTCGGAAAAGATGGTTCCATCTAAGGAAAGATTGTCATAATGCATTCCTTGAATACGATCCAAGTAGCCTAACTTGGTTCGATATAAGATAACAGCAGACTGATTGCAATGGAGTAGAAATCCTCCCTGATCAAACACTAATACTGCATCTTCTACATAATCCAATAAGGAAACTTCATCTTCTCGACTTGATTCTGAGGGAGCTTGAAATATGTAGGAATGATCCCCTTAGAAGGCTTGAGAGAGAAACTAGACGAAAAAGCTATTTGAAAAATCACTTTCAACAATTAATGTAGCAATGACTTTTTCTCCTCTAGTAATCGGAAAAACAGTCTGTTCAATTGCAACGCCTTCCTGCGATTGTCCACGAAGTCCAACAGAAGGGACCCCTGTCTGGAGAGTGCTAACACCCCAGGTTCATTTTCCAAAAATGCTGATTGCCCTACTACTGTCTTTTCATACAAGCTTTCCTTTGTATGAGGCTTTCTGTGAAAAACGACAATTGCATGGTCAGAATAAATATTTTTTTGACATCAATGAAGACGTCCTTATCCATGAACTCTTTGCTAGATAAAACCGCCTCTGATTGCCGAATCAAGTAATCAATATCTGCCTCATTCAAATCTGTTTTATCTTCACAAAATTTCTTTATTTGATTATTGTGCTTCATTATTTAATAACAGCAATTTTGCAATTTCAATCATTGGAACGCGTTTTTGCATACTAATGGTCCGAATCTGTTTAAAAGCTTCAGGTTCTGAAAGATTGTCTCTTGTCATCAGTAGCCCTTTTGCCTTTTTCTAAAAATAATTCGATCGTCAAGCTTCTTACTAATTTTGATTAATTCCTTTGAAAGTAATTGCTGTTGCCGTCCTTTCTCTATACAAACTGCTATTGTAGGAATTAACGATTTTGCATCCAACGGTTTTACTAATAGGCACTCGCACCCGTTAAACTCGCTTTTTGAACATAATGCTCATCATTATATGCAGATAGAATAATCACCCCATACGCTAATCCATCATCTAGTATTTTTTTACCTGCGGATAATCCGTCCAGTAATGGTAATTTAATATCCATGATGACTAGATCGAAAAAGTGTTTTTGGCAAAGTTCGATAGCTTCAAAACCATCACTTGCTTCTGCAGCCACTTCATAATCTGACTGTTCTAAAATTTGTTTGATATCTAAGCGAATAATTGGATCATCATCACAAATTAGTATTCTGCCCTTCATGAAATCCTTCCCTCGTTTGAAATTATGTTCTTGTTACAATGGTACTTGAAAAAGCCTAGTATTTCCTCTAAGCCATTTAGAACCGCATGGAGTGAAGCATCTACTGATGCAACATCTCCGGTCATGACAACCGATCCACTAAAGCGATCGACAAAACCAATCTGTACCCCTGCTGCTTTCGTAGCAATATCCACAGCAATAATAGCTGCCTCACTAGGAGTGATGGTTAATATTCAATAGCATCTTGAAAAATCAGTCTGTAATCCCAATTTTTTTCAAAAATGACTGGATCAGGACTCGCAATCAAATGAGCTAATGTGACTTGTTTCCCAGGAACATATTCCTGAATCATTCTTTGTTTTTCTGACATATATTACCACCTCTGGATTGGTCTACAATAAATATAGTTCCAAATAATATGATTATACTATAATTGGTATCCGCTTTCAACTCTAAATTTTCACAATCTTGTTTCAAAGTTGGATCTATTATATATCTGTCCGCTCAAACGATAGGTTTCTCGAGCAATCATCAATTCTTCATCAGTTTGGACGACAAGGATCTTACAATTGGAAGGGGCATCTTGGATATACAAACTGCCATTGTCATTTTGCTCTTTGTCCACAGACATTCCAAATACCTGTAATTTATCAACGACCAAGGAACGGATGAGGGCTGCATTCTCTCCAATTCCTCCAGTAAATACTAAGGCATCCAGTCCATCCAGATCTACTATATAGGATGCGATCGTATGGGCCACACGATTCACAAACATCTCAATAGCTAAGGTTGCTTTTTGATTCCCTTCCGTTGCAGATTGAATCAAATCACGCATGTCATTACTCAATTCGGAAATGCCAAGAAGACCAGAAGCTTCATTCAGAAGTTTTTGACTTCATTGATAGGCATCTTCTGTCTTTCAACCAAGTAAGGGATGATCATTGGGTCAATACTTCCACATCGTGACCCCATCATCAATCCATCAATGGGCGTGAAGCCCATACTCGTGTTCACTGACTGCTGCCCTTTGATTGCACAAATACTAGCACCATTTCCTAAATGACAACTAATGATTTTGAGATTTTGCTTAGGATACTCTTCCAGTTGAAAGATCTTTTCTACCGTTTCTGCAATATAGGCATGGCTGATGCCATGAAAACCATATTTTCGAACATGAAACTTTTCGTACAAACTATATGGCAAAGGATAAAGGTAGTGGACCGGGTCCATGGTCTGATGGAAAGAGGTGTCAAAAACAGCGATATTTTTGATACTAGGAAAACAAGTTTTAAATGACTTGATGACAGATAGACTGATCGGATTATGACTTGGGGCCAAATCTCCTAAATCTGAAATGATCTCCTCATTTTTTTCATCCACTAATACAGATCCCTTAAAACTCTCTCCACCATGAGCAACCCGATGACCAACTCCAACAATCTCTTCTATTGACTGAATTTCTCCACTCTCTACAAGGATCCGTAGCAAGACTTGAACTGCAAATTCATGGCTAGAAATACAAACATTTTTTTGAATCTGGTTTCTTTTGGTTTTTGTATTTTTATTTTTCCATCTTTGAAACCTATTCGATCAAAAATCCCTTTAGCTATAACTGTTTCATCTGGCATTTCTAATAACTGAAATTTTAAAGATGAGCTTCCTGCATTGATTGCTAATATTTTATCCGACATTTTTCACCTTCTTAAATAAAGTAGGACAGACCTTATTTCAATAGCTTCTGTCCTACTATCTATTATGTACAACTTTTTAAACAATCATGCCTGTTCTCATCAAGTTGTATATTATTCTGTCTTTTTCCGTATTCCACGATTACATGATATTGACAAGTAGGACTGCTAAAAATCGCTCCAATAGTAGGACCTACGATTGGAATCAGGCATAAGACCAATTTGCATCCCCTTTTATTTGGAATCGGCAAAATAGAATACGCTAAACGAGGACCGAAATCACGTGCTGGATTTAGGGCAAATCCTGTAGTTGAGACCCAAAAGATAGACCCACTGCCATGATTAATAAACCAACTAGTACAGGTGTCAAGCCAGGTGTTATTTCACCATGAGTAATCATCAGCAAAACAAAGATAAAGAAGAAAGTCGCAATAATTTCACTTAGTAAATTATAGAAAGGATTTGGAATAGCTGGACCCGTTGCAAAGATGCCTACTGAATTCCCTTCTTCCTGACTGGTTTCCTTAAAAGTGTGTATGGTACATCACTGTTATAATCGCTGCACCAACAGAATGCTCCTGCTACTTGCGCAATGATGTATCCAACCGCTTGATTCCAAGGAATAAACCGCCAATCGCAAATGCAATGGTAACTGATGGATTTAAATGGCCACCTGAATTATAAAATCCTGCCGTATAAACGCCTAGAGTAACTGCTAAGCCCCAAGCAAAGACGGCTGTGAACCAACTAGGAGCAAAATTTTTTTAGCGATTGCCTTGTTCAAATTGAGAGATGCTCCAAGACCATTACCAAAAGACTATCAGGACCATTGTCCCTAAGAATTCACCTAAATATTTTTCCATTATGATACCTCTAATGATTATCTATCGATGGCATATAACGCAATTTCTTGATCTTGTATAGAATTTCCACCACTGACTCCAATGGACCCCAGTAGATGTTCTCCTCAAAAATTGGAACCCCTCCAGAAAGACTGACAATTTTATTGTCCAACATCATTTCAATTGATACAACCATTGTCCTGGTTGAGTTAATGGTTTTAAATCTTTTGATTCCATTTTCATTCCTACAGCAGTATATGCTTTTTTATAAGCCATCTCATCGCTAACTAATAACGCATTTTCCATTCTATAAGTCATGATAACGCGAGCACTTGAATCAAGAAGGGTAATGACTACATCAACTTGTAAATCGTTCGCTTTTTTCACTGCTCTTTGTACAATATCCCATGCCTTTTGATAGAGTGGATTAGAATAATTCGACTGATTTGATTCAACAGGATAACGATTCAAAATTTCTTTAAGGATCTTTAAAGTCATTTTTTTCAATTTTATCCTCATTAATTGTCACTTTAACCACCTCCTGCTAATCTTGAACTAAAATGTAACATCAAAAATCGAACTTGTGTTAAAGGGGACGCCTTTAACTAATCGAGCGGCATTCGTGCCCAATAAACGTAACTCCCGATTTCCAACACCGTCGTATTGTTTAATTCTATAAACAAATTTTTCTTTAGGTAAATTCCTATAATGAAGGACGATATCATGTTTTATTGGCCGCTATGCCAACTAGTAAGGACGATTCATGTGAAGCACGATGGGCCGTTAATACAACGTCTTCAACTGTTTTCTGCCTCGAATATATTCAAACGGTATCCCTTCTTCTTCAATACCAAAACCAACTTGATCAAAAATAGTTGTTTCACTATCCTTTGGGATATAGAAAATGATCTTTGGTTTTATTAGATAATTGAATAGTCATAACGGCCACCCTCTGCCTCTCTAGCATACGTCAAGATTAACCCAGTGGCTACGGCATTCCTTGGCCCTTCATTTCCCCGTACATTACCGCGACCTGCTACGATTGCATGTTGTGACAAAAGCTTCTGTCACTAGCTGTGGAATTTCAAAGTCTAATGCAGAACCGCCAACGATGACTACAAAAGGAATATCACGAATATTTTCAGTAGGACTAACCCGTTTTTAGAGCACGAATCGCATTGGTGACAAATACACGTTCTTTCGCAGATTGCCGAACGAGGCGAATCTTCTCAATGGAATAGTCCTGGTTGTTCAATGGAACAAACTCTGCTTCACCTTTTACAATAACCACACGTGCAAACAAATCACTCGATAAGGGTTGATCAAAGAATTGAACAGTTCCGTCTTCATGACGGATATGGAAAAAGACTCTCCACTTTAGCTAAAGGATATTTTTAATATCTTCAGCCAAATGACGATTCTCAAGGCCAAGCTCTGAGTTAATCAGCATGGTCACCATATCCCCTGCTCCTGCCAAGTGAATAGCATGTATCTCACCTTGCTTATTAATGATTGAAGCATCCGTAGATCCAGCTCCCCAAATCCAAAATAGCAAGTGGCGTGTCTGATCCTGAGTGGTTAAAGCCCCTAAAATGGCAGCTTCTGCTTCAGCCCCTCCTATTTCAACCGGGATTCCTAACTCATGCTCAATTTCTGTAGCTATGATAGACATTTGAAGTTTATCAGAATTAACCATAGAAAGCAATTCCGACAGCTTGCTCCATAGAAAATTCACCGGCCAAACCTCCTTGAACAGAGATCAGGGACAAAGGTATTCACAGCCAATAAATCTTGAATAGCAATCTGATCTTGACTTTTATCTGTCAGTTTAGCCATGGTTTGCCGTACTTTTTCAAGCATGCCACCGACGTTTGTACCCGCTTCTCCAATCACGTTTTGGATATTTTTGGCAAGGACCACCTGCTCCATAATCGCTTCAGATCCCTTAGAAACATCCACACGTAAGATTTGATTTTCACCAATAATTTGTATGGTCCCAGCTGGAATTTTGCGGGCTTTAACATCACCTTTTGGTGTTTTAATCACAACTGCTGAACGATTGCCAATCAGTGCACGCGAGATTGGCACAATGCTCTTGGTTTCTTCCGGATTCAATTCAAACACAGTCGCAATCCCATAAGGATTTGATAACTGTGTAATGACTTTCCTTGCTCTACAACTTCTACCGCAGCTAACATCCCCAAAGGCACCTTATCAATATATAAAATCATCAACAATCAGGGATTTTAGATGTTAAACGATTATTGACCAAGACGCCATCATCTGCTTGGAGGACTGCTCCTTGGATATTGTAACCGTTTTCAAAATAAGCGTTGATAAAGCTTGGCTACTAAATCAAAATCAATATCCTTTGGAACAACTACGATATAAGGCTCCGTTTTCACTTGATTAATTAAGTCAAGAATATGAACTGTTTTTCCAACACCTAAACCAAGTCCGCCTGGAGTCCGAGGATTATGACCAATCATTGTGGATTCTGTAATCACAGTTTCCGTAATGGTTTCCATAGCTACGTCCCCGATAACCGGGGTTGCTTCGTTAATGCGAATCAAACTAATATCTTTTAAATCAAGTGACGTCTTAGCCATTAATTTGCGAAGAGAGTCATAGATTCCGTGAACATTTTCTTTCGTTCCCTTAATACCAGTCGTATCAGAAATAGCAGATGAAAGGAAGTGAAGTTTATTTTGTGCAGTATCAAATGCTGCTAACGCAGTTTCTGTTGAGGAATTCCCAATATCAACACCAATGATATATTTCACTATTTTCCTCCAATTCTATCGAGCTGCTAATTATCGCCTTTCAATTTCTTACGACGTTCATAATGTTCAGCAGCTTCTCTAATAAATCCTGCACAAATCTTTTGCTTGATATTGTGTTTCCAATTCTTCTGCAATGGATAAGAGTTCCTCTTTAGAAGAACGATAAGGACGTAAGCATTGTAAATTTCTAGAACACGTTTGTCTGGAACACGAGTCAATTCAGCAGCCCGAGAAAAGTTATATTGAATAGCTTTACGACCAGAATTCTTTGCGATTTCACCTTGTTTAATTAGAATCTCTGGTTTAATCCGTAAGTCCTGAGATGAAATTTGACCTGAAAGAATATTTTCCAACGTAACATCTTCAAATTTCTTGTTATCTCCAATTTTAATCCAGTCTGGATGCTTTTTAGCAATTGGATAATCATTAGCGGTTGCTTCGTTTTGATTGCTACTTGAAAAGCTTGGAGCACTTGTCTCAGAACGATTCATTTGTTCCAACATTTGTTTTACTAATAATTCAACTGATTCTGCCATTTTGGACCTCCTACTTTAAATTAACACACACTCATCTGCAGGCTTACCTTTTTACGACCAATTTTGTTTCTTTAATGTGAAGCAAAGCTGAGTAAGCCTGATATTTAGGACGTGCCATTTGATCATTCAAGGTAGGAACAGGATTTGGTGTTTCACCTTTTTGCATGTTGGCAACATTTTTACCGATTAAACGATAGGTTTCAGGGAGTCAAGGTGGGGCTTGAGGGAAGAGCTCAAGATTACTCAATGGTGGTAAATCACGTTGGTGGATAACAGTAGTCCCTTTGGACTGTACACCAATAGAAATTCCAGATCCAGAAAGGTGATCCCCTTCAACAGCTACGAAAGCCACGTCAGACGAACGATACACTTTCACAATCCGAGCTTTCAAGCCTTCTTCTTCGATTCCTGCAATTAATTGTCTCAATACTTCAGTGTGCGGTATGTCAACCATTGTTTTAACATGCTGTTCCCCAAAAGCTGGACCAACTGCAATGACAACTTCGTCAACAGATTGACTTGGCTGGGCAACTCCAACTTTTTCGAATCACTGCACCCTCATTGACGGATGCTGTAGTTGTAGCATCTACATGATGAGTTGGTTCTACATGACCGTTAGATTCTGCTTTCACTTCTTTTAATACACTCTCGATGATCGAGGCGCAACAACGTTTCATTTATTTCTGTCATCGTTAGGTCCTCCTAAATATCACGAGGGTCGATCGCAATTGGAATATCCTTTACTTTTCCCCAATCTTCACCAACTAAAGCGATGTCCAGTACCGACACCAACATAATCGTTTGGAGAATTAATCGCTGAAATAACATTCCAATCTTTGTCGAAAATAGCAGACGTTTGTAAAAAGTCACCTGCAGCACGTTGTTTTAAACAAATTCAAGAGTTCATTGGCAATTTCTGGGAAGCCATTATTTGCCAAAGCCTTAATAAGATCCACACCTTGAACCCCACGTTCAAGTATACCTTGAGCCGCTTTGATATCTTCTACCTTATCGCGGTCAGGCATGTCTTTAGAACCGTGTGCATAAGTTGCTGCTTCCACTTCTTCATCTGTGATAGCTGGCAATCCTAAACCTTTAAATAGAGCTTGCATCACGCGCGCTGCTTTATTCCGTACTTTGATAACTTCTTCTTCACGAACTGGGCGCAAACCACCGTCTACACGCAAGTCGCGTTGAATAACGTTGTAGTCATCATAATCATCTGCATCCCAGTTAGATCCTGCAAACATATTATCATAGTTCGGTGTTGCAGAATAACCTGAGTTAATAAAGTCTGTACCTGGAGCCAACTGCATCAAGGTACGTACAGAACTGCCGCAAATCTGAGTGTGTAAATGTTTGGTCATTTGAAGACGCACATTCAAGGTCCAGCATAGTCGCAATTAAGTTTTCAGCAACTACTGCACGAATACCACTTGGAACAGCTGCTGGAATACCAATACAACTAACAGATCCATTTTGTGTTCCTTGAACACCCGCAGCTTTTGTAATGTATAGACAGCGAGCTTCCAAGTAAAGCATGGATTTACCTTCTGCTTGTCCCATTTGAACTTCTGAACCAGTTCCTGAAGTAAAGCGCATCTTTAATCCACGAGAAGCGTAGAGCAGACGCCAAAAAGGCTTTTGACCAAGGTGTATCATCACCATCTGTAAATACATCTTCTGTACCATAAACGGAGATAGTTTCAGCATAAGCTGTGAAACCACGCATACCAAATTCAAGTTCTGTTGCTTCTTCCAATGAACATTGAGTGAGAACCCCAGGACGACCAACTTGCGAGCCGATCATCAGAGACAAGGCGTTAAAAGGTGCATAACGAACAACGGCTACTGTCGTTTCTTGTTCAGCAAATCCACGTAGAGCCCCTTCTGCAGCATCCGCAGCAATCTGTACCGGATTATCATTCACGTTTGTAACGTGGGCTTGTGTTGCCGTTTGTTTCCGTGTCCGCATTTTTTGCAAACACATCATGATTTCAACAACATTCATGTGATTGACAACTTCACAAATTTTTGCTGGAGTCATTGCTTTGGTCAATCGAACAATTTCAGAACGCGGTACATTTGGAGTTAGAATTTTTGTTAGCGATCTCTTTAGAATCCATTCGAACAACTTCTTCTGCATGTTTCAAATCAATTCCATAAGTAGCAATAAACTGATCAATTAAATCAAATTCTTCTCTTGATTTTTCCATCCAGTTCAACTACGACGCCATTTTTCAATCAGAATACTAGGCTTTTGGATCATTAGGGCTATCCATAGCCACTAAACCTTCTTCAACCCACTCTTTTTACGAGATCCATCCTGATTAATTGGCCGTTTACTGAGCACTTCAAAACGTTTTGATTTTGTCATTATTCATTCCTCCATTCTCTAAATGTAGGATGGCTGACCATTCACTGGTGTATCACCGAGACTTCCAAAGCAATTGAAGTCCGATTTCTCTTGCAGAAATAACAGCTTGTCTCACTGCTCCAGAGTCACCACTGATAAACAAAAATGACCTCATTTTGAATGGCTTGTTCCACCATTACCTGGTGAAGCATAACCAACAACATCAACTGTAGCTGATTTTAACTGCGGTATCTGCCATAACAACTCCGATGGCTGCAGGCGCACCTACAATGAGACCAAAGGCACGACCAACTTCAGCACCAAAAGCTGTTTCGATGGCATGGCTTGCTCGCAGTGTATTGTAATTCAATATGGCCTGCTTCATTGGCGTAGACATCACCAAATGTACGATTGATTTCACCTAAAGTCACTTCTACTGCACGGCGGACATCTGATACATCTTCTCCACCAAAGATAATTAAGCTACCATGCCCCGCTCCACCTTTTGTGTCACGAGGTAATTCAATACTAACAATCTCAGTATTTGTAGCTTTTACAGCTTCATCTGCAGCCATAATATGAGGTCCAGCTCCTGTACGAGCACCTACAATACCGATAGACCGATAGTATTTTTTTAACTTCATAGCATCCAATAACTGTTGATCGACATTGGCAATCACGAGTCCAATGGTATCTCCAGTTGGATTTGAACCAACAAATTCAGTAACATTACAATTATTAGCCATTTTATTACTCCTTTATGTATGATAAAAACGACTGTAATTTTTTAAAAAGCCTGTTCTACAACTTTCAACAATTCTTCAACTGTAGGAACTCTTGGATTCGTAATCGTACACTTATCCACTAAGGCTGCTTCTGCAATCTCACGCTTATTTTTCATTAAAATCTTCAAGTGCTACTCCATAAGCGCTCAATGAAGTTGGGTGATCTAATTTCTTCTGAAGTTTCCGAACGGCATCAACTAGTTGTCGTACACCAAGAACAGGTGTAGAAGCACTCAAGCCTAATAAACGAGCAATCTGTTGATAGCGTTCCGCAGTTTCTTTATTCAAATTACCTGTACGGGCACCATTTGTTGTCACATTGGCATTATACTGGATAATATGTGGCATTAAGATGCTGTTCAGACGTCCATGTGGAATATGGAATTTTGCTCCTGCAGCATGGGCGATACTATGATTGATCCCCAATGAAGCAGAGTTGAAAGCCATTCCTGCCAAGGTAGAGGCCACATGCATTTTTTCACGCGCTTCTAAATCATGCCCGTCTTTGTATGCACGAGGTAAGTATTCAAAAACTAATTTGATAGCTTTTTCAGCCAAAGCGTCGGAAAAAAATCTGTCGCTTTATTAGAAACATAAGCCTCAATTGCATGCGTCAAAACATCCATACCAGTGTCAGCTGTGATATTAGCTGGTAAAGTTTCCACCAAATTCGAATCCAAAATTGCGACATCTGGTAGAATATCCCAATCGACAATCGGATACTTTTTGTTCTTTCTCAGCATCGGTAATTACTGCAAAACTAGTCACTTCAGAGCCTGTTCCACTTGTAGTCAGGATAGAGATTAGTTCCACGTCTTTAAAGACACCTTGTTTCTTAGCAAAGTAATACATAGCTTTAGAAGCATCGATTGCAGATCCTCCACCAACTGATAAGACAATATCGATTGATTTTCCTTCAGTAGCTTTGATCCCCGCCACGATAACATCAATAGGCGGATCTGGAACGATATCCGTAAAGATAACGAGGTCGTTACTTGCATCTAAGAATTCAAGGATTAGATCCAACTGTCCAGATTCTTTTAAAAATGGATCCGCAACAACCAAAATCGATTGGTTGTGATAATCGCTCAAGTGAGCCAAAGCACCCTTGCCGACATAAAGTCGTGTTTTGTAGTAAATGTTATACATTCGTTCTCCTTCCTTTCTTGAGTTTCATTATTTTTACCTCCTTTTACTAATTGAAACTCTTCAGAATACTATAAAAAGAAGCCACATGAAATACAGCCAAACCACTCAAAGTTTTGGCATATTTCATACAGCTTCGTCGCTTAAATTTGTACTCCTTTGTACTTTACAAAGAGTATACCATAAAAACGTTTTCAACGCAAAAAGAAAAAGCATATATTTTTATTTTTAAGCATAATACTTGCGGTTTCTTCTAGATCATGTTATCATTTAATTACTAGAAATGATTTTAGTACTTTTTAAAGGGTATGGAAGTTTGGTGAAAAATCCAACACGGTCCCGCCACTGTGATAAGCTTTGCTTTTAAGTCAGGTCTTTATTCTTAAATTTTAGTAGATTTCACGCCTCGATGTAAGGTGGTGATGTCAGTTAGAAATACACCAAAATAGTGCTTTCCCTATTGACTCTACGTTTAAGTACGTATCATTTTTCTAAGGATGGGTTTTCCATCATCTGCGAGGAAAGCAGAGTCAATATTTGGAAAGCTACTGTTAACCAATGACGCTTAACACGAAGTTTGTACACTGTTGTACATATGGCTTTCGAAAGTGAACCTTGCCTTTCCCTCTGGGAAGGTAAGGTTTTTATTCTTCTGATGCATTCTCTATCACCAAAATTTAGTCTCGAAATCAACAGAAAAGCACTCCCCTACTTTTTACTTTGGGTAGTGCTTTTCTATTAGCTATTATTCTTCTGCGCCCAACGCTCCACATCTGCTTTTTGTAATATTGTGGAACACCTTTGCTCCTCTTTCATAAGGAATATCTTGGCAGTGTTTACGATAATTAATGACACGTGCAAGCGCAAAGAAATAATCAGATAAACGATTGATAAAAAAATCAAGACTTGGTTATTGATTTCATTCGTCCACATGGTCGCTACTACAAGGCGCTCTGCACGCCGAGCAATGGTTCTTGCCACTGAATCATAGATGCAATTTCATCGCCACCAGGTAAAATAAATCTTTCCAGAGCTGGCGGGATATCCGCATAAGTATCAATGCGTTCTTCAATCCATTTAACGAGGCTTTCATCTACTTTATATGGGTATACACCATGTGGAGTAGACAAATCAGAACCACAATCAAACAGATAATGCTGTAACTGATACAATTCGTCTCTCAATTCATCATCTGGATCCATTCTACTAATCGTATAACCGACCCAAGTGTTTAATTCATCTACGGTACCATAAGCATTGACACGATCTGAATCTTTGGCAACGCTTTGGCCACCTACTAATTTTGTAAGACCTTTATCTCCAGTCTTTGTATATAGTTGCATATTTTCCTCCTTTATTACTCTTTATCTAATGTCGACGTAGTCATCCCGGTCCAATTTTCCCTCCTCAAAAGTCGGCATACGCTCTATAGTGTACACGGAACTTTCCATTAAAAAGAAAGCTAAAGGACAACCAGATCCTTCCCCTAAACGCATGTCCATCTGAAGCATCGGGGATAAGCCTAAATAATCCGAAACAATTTGATAGCCCGGTTCTGTAGAACAATGAGATGGGAAACAATAGTCAAGCACTTCTTTCTTTAACTGTGAAGCAATTAAGAGGCCTGTCAAAGAAATCAACCCATCAATGACACAAGGAAGTTGGTACTGGGCACAAGCTAAATAGGTGCCAACCATCCCTAACATGTCGAGGCCACCAACTTTGGAGACGAGATCGATGATATCACTATAGGGAGCGTGATTGGTGACTGCTTCTTGAATGACAGCTGTTTTATGAGCCTTCATCTCTTCCGTCACTCCCGCTCCGTATCCTGTCACCTTTTGAGCAGGAATACCCAAAGTGGCAGCAATGACTGCTGCGGAAGTTGTAGTATTTCCAACCCCCATCTCTCCTGTACCAAATAAGGTATAGCCCTGATTGATCTTTTCAACTGTTCTTCTATACCCAACTAAAATGGCTTCCATGGCTTGCTCTCGCGTCATAGCAGCTTCTTTTAGCATATTGCGTGTTCCATGTAACACATGGTCCGGGTTATCGGAATAAATTGGACGCTTACAACCAATATCAATGACACAAATATCAGATCCAGCATGTTCTGCAATATTACAAACCCCTGCTTTACCATTTCTGATATTATTGGCTACAATAAAAGTTGTTTCAATAGGATTTGAGGAGATCCCTTCTTCACAAATTCCATTATCCGCCACATAGATCATGACGATCTTTTTTGATAGCTGGATTTTGTTAGGAAACATCGCATATAGCTTGGCATACATTTTTTCCATTTTACCTAATGCACCAAGAGGTTTTGCTAAGCGATCACACACCTTTACGCCCTCTTCTAATGCTGTAGCATTAATTGGTACAATTTTTCTAGGATTTGATTTAATTCTTCTTGCCTATTCAAGGATCTCCTCCACCTTCTTTACCTGGAGCCCGTCGTATATAATCTTGCTCAGATGTCTGAGAGAATAATAACTTGCCAAAGGATGGTGGGCCAGTCGTTTTCTAACTCAGTCATGTACATCAGTTGCTCTTCTGTCAGCAGAATACCAACTACACTACCACTATGGGCAACATTAACCCCTAGTAAACCTAATTCATTTACAATGTCGATGATATCGTTTAAATAGGGTTTAGGTAGTCGTTTGTTATTCAACAAGGCACTTGTAGTCGCAACAGCGCCTAATAGCTGCACATTTTTGCTTGTCGCAGGCTATTTTAAAATCAGTCAATAATTCTTTTGATTGTTCCGCAGGATATAAAGGACTATCCGTCATTCTTATGAAACTCGTCGTATCAACCATTTGATCTGGCTCTAGAATGTACACATAAAGCTTTGGTTTCCACCTTGTCTGCCATTGAATCGCACCATTTAGAGGATTCATCACGGTCCAGTCTGAAAACCCTACGGAATCACTTGGTTCAATTTTTGAACAGAGACTCATTAATAAAGGAACCGAAACTTTTCTATGTTTATAGGCCGAATAAGCTCCTAAGATCGAAAGCATATCCGCTGTACTACTAGAATAGCCCTTCCCAACAGAAATATCTGTTTGAAAAGTATAGTCGAAATCTATCTGATCTGTTAGTTCGTTGATCACTTGCAGCATTTTAGGCCGCAACTTTACTTTCATGACACCTGTTTGCGGACCAATCACTACTTGACTTTTCTTTTCAATCCCATAGGACATCAAAACTCTTCACCGTCCACCACACATTGAAACAATTCTCCGCAAGATCCTGGACAAGATGCTTTCATCGCTCTTATCACTCTTCTTCTCCTCCAAGAATCGCTTCCAAGGCAGCTAATAAACAGCTATTCTCTTCTCTACTACGAACCGCAATTCGGTAGTAATCACTCGTCAAATTGCGATAGTTGGCACACGAGCGGATAAAAATGTTATAGCCCCACAATTCTTCTCGTAAATCCTTAGCCCTGTATACTGAAAGAAGATGTAATTGACAGTCGGTTTTAGAACCCTTAATGCAGAAAAAGTTTCCAAGGATTGATAGAGGAACTCTTTTTCCTTCTGTAACCATTTTAGAGTTTGAGTTTGATAATCTCGATCCTTTAAAATCACCGGTAATGCTTGAAGAGCCAATGCATTGATCGTCCATGGAGCCCGTCGTTCATTCATTTTTGATAAACAAGGATGGGTCCCAAGAGCGTAGCCTAAGCGTAAGCCTGGTATCGCATAAAACTTCGTTAGAGAGCGAACGACAATCGCATTTGCGAACTCACCCAAATAGGGAACAAAACTAATCTCTTTCTCGTCTTCTAGAAAATCAATAAAAAGCTTCATCTAGAATAAAATGAATATTCTGTTCCAGCAATCTTTTCCAATTTCTAGCAAGTGACCAACTGGAGCAAGGGAGCCAGTAGGATTATTAGGATTACACAATAAGACAACATCTCCAGCTTCCAATTGGTCTATATCGGACAATAGACCATCCACAGTCCAAGTAAAATGAGGAGGTGTTAAATGATGGTAAAGAATTTCTGTCCCTTCTTGATGAAAAGCTTTTTCATATTCCATGAAGGTGGGACTTAAAATCAGTAATCTCTTTGGCTTTAAGGTCTGAGCTAGTTCATAAAATAAACCAACTGCACCATTTGACAAAAGGATTTCTAGATCTTGATTTCCATGTTGCTCCGTCAGCAAATCCTTTTCATATTGGTTTGAGATATCCGGATATTCCGTAATTCTATCAATACTGTCCACTAAGACTTGGCGGAGGCTTGTAGAAACTCCAAGCGGATTGATATTGGCACTAAAATCAATCCACTTTTCAGAAGAGTTCCCATTTTTTTCAGCTAATAGACGTCCATTCCCTCCGTGTTCAACAATCATACACATCTCCTTCTTGAAAGATAAAGTAGTCCTTTTAGATTATATCATGTTTACTCACTCTCAAGAAAGTCCTTTTAAAGCATCGATTCCAGTATTCTCTGTTGAAGAGATTTCAAAAATCCGTTTCACACCCGCATCTAACAACTGCTTGCGCGCGAATTCTAATTGCTCCTCAGAGTCTACCAAATCAATTTTTGCTAATGATTCCGATCACATCTTGGTTGAATAATGAAGAAAATCCTTGAGGAAAAAGTTTGCATGGTCGAATTTCCTGCGATTAAGAGTCCAATGATTTCAGCTTCTGCTGCAGTCACTGTTAACGCATTGTAGTACCGTCTATGTTGTAAAAAAATTCCCTGGCGTATCAATAATACTATCATGGAATTGAACAGCCTGCGTTTTAAAATACTCAATATCTAATCCTTTTTAACCGTTGGGTTAGCGTTGTTTTACCCACTCCAACAGAACCAACAAACATGATTTTCTTCATATATGTCCCCTATTTTTTAATTAACTGTGCCTTATCTGTTCCTAACTTAATTGTTTCACGGCTCTTGATCAAAACACCCTTGTTTTCATCACGACCTTGTAGGAAGTATTTGGCATCCTTACTATCATATGTATCTACTGCAGTCTGTGATAACAAACCAATTCCCTTAGAAGGATCACGCAAAAGATTAAAGATAATACCCATTTGTAAACCATCGAAATCTTTCAACATTGCATAGTCCCCGTTACTATCTCCTGCGATTAAGATAGGATCTTGGTTGCCATGTTTATCTGCAATAAATTTCTTGATTGTTTTTGTTTTTCCTTCACCTTGTGTTTGGAAGTAGTCGTTATTGTACTCTGATTGAATGACACCAGAATCATTTTTAACGAGTTCCATTCCATACACATGGTCTTCAGTAATATTATAACCGAATTTATCCAGAGTAGCAAAAGGAACAATGACATCACGGAAGGAAGCAGAGACAACATAAACATCAATGCCGTTGTCTTGTAGAGTCTTATAAAGATTTTGCATCTCTTTTACAGCACGGACACCACGTTTTAAATTTGATTTCCACTTGACCAGCTTCGCCTTTCAAGCTTTCTGGACTTTCCATGTTTCATAAACCAAATCTTCTTTCAAAGCACGTTCAATTGATTTTTCAGATACCGCTTGAACTTCTTTAGATGTCATACCAGTAAACAAGTAAGTTACCCATGGATAAGAAATATCTGAGCTGAAGGTTCCACCGATTGCTTCGTAAAGATAACGTAGTTTAGCACTGAAATCTTTATATTCATCTAATTGTTTTACTTCTTCGAGGCTCTTAGAACCTTTGAATCCTTTGTACTCATTATAAATTACAGTGTAATCAGAAACAATATCTTTGGCGATCTTATCAATATTAACAGGGTTTCCTTCCTTATTGTTGTGTTCTTCTTTAAAGTTGTCTTCTGGAATATTTGTACGAATTGCCTTATCCAACTCTTCTGGCGTCATCTTAAATTCTAAGTTTTCAATCTGATAAGTGAAGGTTGCTTCACCGATATCATTGATTACGGTTGTGTTATCCCAGTCGAAGACAGCATATGGTTTCGCTGATTCATCATATTTTGAACTAGATTTGCCATTTTCTTTAATGACATTACTTAATTTCTATATAGTTTATCCTCCCACTGACCACGTTCAAGGACTTGATCTTCTTTCTTAACGCTTGTTTCCTGACTAGCTTTGCTAGATTCAGTTGTTTTTAGAGGACTGAGGAAGCCTGACAACCAACCATAAATAAGGCTAGACCACAAACCAAAAAGAGACGATGTTTCTTCATGAGAAAACCTCCATTTAATTAGAAAAAGGCAACAAGGAACCTATGATTTGAAACGGTTTGCGCCATTGCAATCATAGGCCTCATTGCCTTTTATATTATTCCACACCCATTATACTAATTAGCTGATAGAATGTCAACCGAAAACGGTTACATTTTTCCTTCGTATGTAAAAATTACTCCATTATTTTGAAAGGAATATGAGAAACTATTTAAGGACGATTGCTGAAATCATATCCCTCCTTTTCTAAGCCTACTTTCCTAGCTTTCAGAAAAAGACATTTTCATTGTCTTCGCCTGTAAGCTCTGTTATACCAGGGGTAACAAAGAAAGGAGACAAGCCAATGACATTGTCCAAAAAACTCACACTTTCTCTTGCCTCAGATGGCGGTTCTTGGTCTTTTAGCAGCCTGCTCTAACCAGACAGCCCAAACACCTGCAAGCTCAGCTAGTTCTCAACAGGTTTCTTCAAGCACTTCAAGCTCTAAGGATTCTCAAACTTCTACCCAAGCTGAAAAAGCTAGATGGGGTCTACAAAGGAACAGATGAAACTGATCAGATCACTTTTGACCCTCTCAGGCACTTCTGGCACATGGGAAGAAGTCGAGAGAGATAGCGAGAAAAGAAAGCAAGCCTGTAACAGTCCACGCAGACAACCATACTCTCATAGTGGGAGATGATCTCAAATATTACACACTTGAAGGCAATCAACTGACCATCGAAGATGATGACCGAGATCCTTCTGATACCATTGTTTTAACTAAGTAGCATAAAAATAAGAGGTTAGGATGTTGCTCCCAACCTCTTGCTTTATCTTAATGAAATTGCATTCCACCATCCACGATGATGGTTTTGTCCTGTGATGTGGTTTGAATCTGGACCAGCAAGGAAGCTAACCGCTGCAGCGACATCTTCTGGTTCAGAAAGACGTTTCAAAGTGATATCTTTCGCGAAAGTTTTGCATACCCCATTCGTCGTCTTTTTCCTGCGTTCTTACCAACTTCATGAGCGATATCATACATCATTGGAGTCTTAACGATACCTGGTGCATAAGCATTGACAGTGATTCCTGAATCCGCCAAGTCACGCGCCAAAGTTTGCGTAATCCCACGTACAGCAAATTTAGTACCACCATAGACAGTCAAGTTAGGATTTCCGACAACACCAGCTGAGAGTGGCATTAATAATTTTTCCACCATGACCAAGTGCTTTGAATTGAGCTTGAGCAGCTTGTGCTCCCCAGATGACACCACCAACGTTGATAGCAAAAGTCCGTTCGAATTGTTCTTCTGTAATTGTATCTAAAGGTGTGGTTGGTGCAACACCTGCATTATTGACAACAACGTTCAAATCTCCAAAGTGATCAACAACTTTTTGGAAAGCTGCAGCCACTTCAGCTTGTTTGGAAACATCTGCGACAACCGCAAAAGCATTTTCTGCCGACAACTCAGCCACTGCTTTTTCCGCTGTTTCAGCATTGTAGTCCAATACTCCAACTTTAAATCCGTCTTGAACCAAACGTTTTGCGATTGCAAAACCGATTCCTTGACCTGCGCCTGTGACAATAGCTACTTTAGACATATGATTCCTCCTTGGTATCCCCGATACCAGCAAACGTTCATATCAGAACAGCAAAGGTTGACAACTAGTTTTGATGGGGGCTATCATAAGTTCCTTCCAAAACTATGCTAACAGTATACTCCTTTTGTGAAAAAAAGTGTCAAACTCTGGCCTGTTTTTGAAAAAGAATAGTTTATTGATATGATATTTTTTTATTTAGTGATAAATGAACTAAAGTGTGAAATAGAATATGGCTTTTTATCCAAAAACGGTTAACTGTTCTATTCTGTAAAACTACATAAAAGAGAGTGGGACAGAAATCGGTCATTCGTTAGAATTCGATTTCGTCGTCCCACCTCCGCACAGATTGAGTAGGGCTGTAAAAGCTGATGAAATCAGCGTAATAGAGCCCACTCAACCACTGCGTCTTGCTCGACAATCCAAAGAAAATTGAGAGGCTAGGACTTTTTGTCCCAGCCTCTTCTCATAAACTATTCATTTGATGAGTCCCTTTAGTCATCAGACTTTGCAAATACTTGAGTGGCTTTTGACTGCTTTCTTCCATCCCTTGTACAGCTCTTCTTTACGAGGATTCATTCATCTTGGGTTCAAAGATTTGAGCTGCTCCATGAAGAGATTTTTAATTCATCTAAGTCCTTCCAATAGCCTACTGTCAGACCTGCTAGGAAGGCTGCTCCTAAAGCTGTCGTCTCCAAGTTTTTTTGGCACGAGCAATCGCAATTCCAAGAATATCTGACTGAAACTGCATTAAGTAATCATTTTTCGCTGCTCCTCCATCTACTTTTTAGGACAGGGATAGGGAGTATTAGCATCTACCTGCATGGTGTCGATGATATCGCGTACTTGATAGGCAATGGATTGAAGGGTTGCTTTGATAAAGTCTTCCTTGGTCGTTCCCCGGGTAAGTCCAAAGACAGAACCACGCGCCTCTTGATTCCAGTACGGTGCTCCAAGACCAGTAAAGGCAGGGACCACATAGATTTCATCCTGGTTCTGGGACTTCAGAGCATAGGCTTCAGATTCAGGTGAATTGTCTATCATACGCAGACCGTCGCGAAGCCACTGAATGGCACTCCCAGCGATAAAGATAGATCCTTCAAGGGCATAGTAGACCTTGCCATTGATCCCATATCCGATAGTCGTCAGCAAGTTATTTTCCGATAACTGCATCTCTTCACCCGTATTCATAATGATAAAAGAACCAGTTCCATAGGTATTTTTAACCATACCAGGTTCAAAAGCTAATTGACCAAAAAGGGCGGCTTGCTGGTCTCCTGCCATCCCTGAAATCGGAACTTGTCCACCGTAGAAATGGAAAGGCGCTGTCTTGCCATAAATCTCAGAGTTTGAACGCACCTCAGGAAGCATGGCTTTAGGAATGTTGAGGATTTCTAAGATTTCATCGTCCCATTTCAGTTCCTTGATATTGTAGAGCATGGTACGGGCAGCATTGGAATAGTCTGTCACGTGGGTTGCTCCATCCGTCAACTTCCAGACCAGCCAAGTATCAATGGTCCCAAAGAGCAATTCTCCTTTTTCCGCACGCGCTTGTGCCCCTTTAACATGATCCAAAATCCAACGAACTTTAGTTGCTGAAAAGTAAGCATCGATGACCAAACCTGTCTTTTGGTGGAAGGTTTCTACATAGCCTTGGTTTTTGAGCTCTTCAGCCAGTGGAGCAGTTTGCCGTGATTGCCATACAATAGCATTGTAAATAGGAAGACCCGTATTCTTATCCCAAACAACTGTCGTTTCCCGTTGATTGGTAATGCCGATCGCTTCGATTTGATTGGGCTTGATGCCACTTTCAATAAAGACTTCAGCGATCACCGACTGAACAGAGTTCCAAATCTCATTGGCATTGTGCTCCACCCAACCAGCCTGCGGAAAAAAATCTGAGTGAATTCCTTTTTGACTGGAGCTAACCTGCTCGCCTTTTTTTGTTAAAAAAATGATGGCCCGTGAACTAGTGGTTCCTTGGTCAATCGCCATGATGTAAGTAGTTTCTTGTGACATAAACTGCCCTCCTGAATTAGGTACTTAAAAATATTGGTCTTACACAAACTAGTATACTCTATTTCATCCCTTTTCACGCCACTATTTGTGCAATATTTAAAAAAATAAATTTTACACAAATTTTTCTACTCCTTCTAACTCTATCTGAACAAGTTAAAAGAGCCCTGAGGCTCTTCAAACTAGTATTTTAAATACTTATCAAGATCAGTTTTGATCCAACCGATTTAAAAATTCCATTGTCGGGCTGTCTTGGTAGAGTTCTTTGAGAGGAATTTTATAATAGACAGAAATCTCTTCCGATGTCACACCGTAACGAATCAAAAGATCGTAAATACGATTTAAATCATGACGTAATTCATCCGTTATGAGAACATTATCGCTTGTTTCTTTTTGTTCTCCAAGAATAAAATGGCAGAACTTCCTTCGTTTCTATTAAAATAGTTTGTAATAAAGTTCCCCATGACTATCCTTCTGAGAGATATCGGCTCCAAGTTCCAACATTTTTTTAAAAATCTTAAAGGATTGGTCAGCCTTTTCCTTAGACGAATACATCTCATATTGACCATTCCAACGTTTGATCATCCGCCTACAGTCAAATACAGCTCTTCCACCGGCTGTTTGGATGACCGGCTGACAAAATGGATTCAGCTCTGTCGGCTCTTCAATAAAGTTAAGATCTGCCCCTCTATCAATGAGTAAGTCCGCAATATCTAAATGTCCAGATTTAATAGCGACTTGAAGAAGGGATTGGCCTTGATCTCTCTTCGGTTTATCACCTGAAACAGCATTGACTTCTTCAGGCTTTTTTTATCCAATATCTGACGGACTCCTTCGATATCTCCTCTTCGCAATAACTGAAAAGTTTTTTTGCATGGTCTTCCCCTCTCATATTACAGATCAGAATGACACTGTGGTTAAACTTTGACCCAACTATGGGTTCTTCGTTACATTAATTATATCATTTTACAAACTCCTATATGATGAATTGTGTCATTAGCTAAAAAGGTTTTATTTTAACACCTGATAAAAAGAAATCTCCCACCGAGATTGGATGAGAGTTTGAAAGCTTTTTATGATTTTCGTATAGCCACTAGCCAAGAGGCTAATAGAATTTCGAAAATAAGCAGAATAATAATCTGAGTGAGTGAACTCTGAACCAACATGAGAACAGCTAGACTATCGATCAGCATATGAGCGAGGATACAAGGAACAGCTCCTTTTGAGTACTCCTTGAGCGCTCCAAATAGGAAGGTATTTCCTAAAAATCATCAGGTAAAAGATGAGATAGTTAGACGAACCTGCTGTAATCCAAGGGAGTTGATAGATAGGAATATGCCAGAGGAACCAGACAAGGGAAAGAACCATCATTTTAGATATAAAGTGCTTGCTAAAAGGAAAGATGCTCTTGTAAAAACCAACGCCAACCGACTTCTTCCAGACCTCCATATAAAAAGGTCCATGGGAAATATAGGAAGAAGGCCAAGAGGGGCTTCCCAGTATAGTTAACATTCATGAGTAGGATGGAGACCCCATAATAGATGACTGGGACCAGCAAAGTTAGAAACCAAGTCTTGGTACTTCTTTCTGTAGAAAAAGTTTGTTTGAAAAATTCTCCAAGAGATTTCGTTTCCCCTAAGACGACAGAAAAAGCAAAGAGCCGTTATCATGGGAATCAAATTCATCAGGATGAAAAGCAAAGAGCCTCCCAAACTCCTTCCATCTGGGAAAAACCAAAGAACGACTTGCCCCACTAGAAATGTAGCAAGGAGGGCAGTCAGTGCATACCAGATAGCAACTGATTGTTTTGAAATAAATTTACTCATTTTTCCTCCTTTACATTTATATGATTCTTAGTTTTAGCAATCATGATTGATAAACTAAGAATAAGAAATTTACTGACTATAGATAACCATACATCTTCATTCACTAAAAATTTGAGACAAGGAATTGATACAGGCATGGGTCATCACACAGATCCATAAATTTTGCGTTTTATGATACAAGGCCGATAAGATAAAGCAGTTGATTAACAGACCTACTACAAAAGGGAGCAACTGAATGACAGCTAAAGAACCATCAATGTAGAAGTAAAAAAGATGCCAAATAGACCAGGCCAAAAAGGTGATCAAAGTAGCTGAAACATAAGATCTTTTTTCCTGCAAAGTTGGCTGAAAGAAATAGCGCCAGCCAATTTCTTCAACCCCGCCAAAAAGAAGTGCCTTGAAAAAGAGCACTACTGGCAGGACCAACGATTGAGTGATGATCTTACCAGCTAAGATAGATGGGAAAAAGTCTAGAACTAAGAAAATAAGGACTAAAAAATAATTAGCTAAACTGTCTTTGACTTGAAAAAAATCTTTTAGAACTTGTTTGAAACTAGACTGGCGATAGCTAATACTAGCAAGACTGCCCCACAAAGCTGATGACAAACCACCTACAATAACAGCGATGATCCCTATTGGTGATGTAAAATCAACCTTCACTCCTCCTACTCTTAAAAAGCAAACCAAAAGGCTGACTCCTATTACTTGTCCAAAGATCCCTATCAAATACATGGATAGGGCTTGCTTTCTACTCATTCGTGATTCCTTTTCTATTCTTTCATCTAGTTCATGACTCTATTAGATTTGGAGCTTCCCCCTAATCCGCATCAACCCAAAGATGGTATTGTTCACAATGGAGACATCGAAAGAGATAGCCACACATAGAACCATCCTTGACTAAGTATTCAGCTACATCCTGAAATTCATTACGTGCCTCATATTCTTCCAAAACTTGCTCAGCAATGCCCATTTCTTCCAGTTCACGAGTGCCAACTGTCCCCAGATAGGCACAGTAATCTTGGCAACAAGAGAGCCAATTTTCGCCTTGCCAGCTACTATAGCCTGGCGTTTGACAGAAGAGGACCTGATCTTTTTCCCTTATCCATGCCCCCTTGCCAATCAGCATCTTGGATAAACTCTGCTTCAAACTTCTGGGCAGCACGACCGGTGGAAATACAGCTTGGACAGAGATTTTCCACATTCTCTATACAATAGGGAAGCAAGCTATAGTACACAGTGCTTTCTTTCTCGCAACAAGGACAGATCTTAGCCTCCCCTTCCTTAAAGGCACCAGTCGCTAGAGGATCTGGATGATAGCGAAAGGCCGGTAAGTCTCTGACCTTCTCCTTATGAGCCTCTTTTTCTTTTTTAGTTAAGGGACGAGGGAGAGCAAAACGATCTCCATGACTTAGACTCATCTTTTCTAAGGTAAAAAGTTTCTTAACTTGCTTGCGATCAGACTTGTCTACTAGCTCTGAGAAGAGAGCAAAGGCACTGGCATACAAGCCCAACTCCTGATACACATCCACCAAGACCTGCTTAGCTTCTAGAGTTTCCAGTAAGGTCAGCCGATCTGCAAATTCATAGAGAGCCAGCACGCTGGATGAATCCTTATCTTGCGCTTGGAACTGCTTTTTTAAGTGGATATATTCTTTCATAGAATCGTTCATAGAATTGCTCGCTTTCGTTTTTACAAATAATTACATCGTAGATTCTGTTTCTATAGATGATTATATTCTAACCTTGAAAATGTACTTTTAAAACCCATACTTACCAGCATTTTGCTTGAGTTTTTCAACCAACAGTTCATTCTGTTTACTTTTTACCAAAAAGAAGGGAATGGTCTTTCCATTTCTGAGTTCGATATAGAAAAGCGTAGCGACTCCCACCACCAGCGCGACCACGAAGCAACAAGTAGGTTATCTGCTTAATCTCTTTCAGTGGGATCATTCGCCGACTGAAACACAAAGCAACATGGATATAGAAGATGCCATAGCTAATATGAAAAGGGGCAAAGAAGGCACCGCCACTACGTTTTCATAATTGCTCTTCTTCTCAGGAAAAGGAGAAGAGCCAAAAAGAGCAAGAAAACTAGCACAAATAGAATCGGAGCACTCTCCATCATCTTTCTAAATTCTAACACGCTACCCTTTATCCTCTATTTCATTTCAACCCATTTTTCATTGTCCATGATAAAGGGCTTAGCTAGACCTTCACCTGTGTAATCTTGGTATTTGGTCTCCAAGTATTTGTAGACATCTTCCTTGGTCGCAAAACTTGATGGCTTGATAGGGCTCTTCAAAGGTCAGCTTTTCGACAAAGAGGTAGCCGTCCTGGCAGGAACTAAGACACCGACGTGCCCGACAAAAAGGGTATTTCCGTCTAGGTTATCATGAACGATAACGGAAAGCATGCGGGCATTTTCATTGAACTTGAAGTGAGAAAAATACTCTTCCATTTTCTTGGCATGGACTTTGACATCCGTTGTCGCCTCTGTCGGAACCCGTGAATACAGAATGTTAAAAGCTTCCTTGTCTGCCTCATCGAAGACCTTCCCTTTGTCAATGGCATCATTGTCCACGAACAAGAGTTCACTATCCGCTTTCATTTTAGGAATCTCGATGCGGTTCTTTAGCAAGGTATAGCTATTGATCCGACAGTTGGTCCCGACGAAATCGCCCTTATGCTTGGTCCACAAGTCACTAATCTTCTCCACATCGTATTCCGTCTTTTTGAAGGTGCTAAAGTCGCCCGTCAAGCCAACAGATCCAACGATGTTATCATAGTCCGTTACGAAACCAAGAAACTTGTCGACACTTTCCTGATCCAAATAAGCAGACAAGAGAGCGCGTACTTCTTCGACACTAGCCTTGCTATTGAGGTTGCTGTAAGTTCCTTTGTAGTGCTCCTTGTCTGAACTGGCCTTTTGGACAGTGGAACTTTCCTGCTTTTCCTTGGATTGCTTTTTGGTTGGTCCCTACAAGCCGCTAAAGCAAAAGATCGCCAAGGCACAGCTAGTAAGGAGCATGATTTTTAGATGGTTTCATAGATTGGTTCCTTCTAATGATTGTTGTAAGAATCATTTATTTTAAAGTTTCTTAAGTTCATTATAACAAGAAACAGATTGAAACAGAAAGAAAAAAACTTTTCTACTATAATAGTGAATTTTTAAACTATAGTTGAAGATGCTGCCATTAATAACATTTTTTTAAACCTCTTTGTAATTACCGTAATTATTTGATATAATACTCCTGAGGAGGTAGGCAAATGGTAGTAAAAACAAGAAAACAAGGAAATTCAATCACTATTACAATTCCAAGCGAATTTAATATCCCAAGTGGTGTTAAATATGAAGCGAAATTATTGCCAAAGCGGTGAAATAATTTTTACTCCTGAAAGAGTCCGATGATCAAGTATCCTATGTATCTGATAAAGATTTTTGATGTAAATATAGATGAGATTTTTGATGAATACGATGATATTTTCAAGTCTTTGGTGGAAAAATGACAGTCTATCTAACAGAAAAAGCAAATAGAAAAATTAATGCATTAGCTATTCAACGCTATTCTCCTAGTGAACAAATCAAGCTCGTTAGTCCTTCAGCATTAAATATGATTGTAAACTTACCGGAACAATTTGTGTTTGGAAAAACCCCTATATCCAACTATTTTTGATAAGGCAACAATTTTATTTGTTCAATTAATAAAAAGCATGTTTTTTTGCTAATGCCAATAAACGAACAGCTTTTTACGTTTTGGTAAAATTTTTACGATTAAATGGTTATCATTTTTCTGTCACGGTTGAAGAGGTCGTTGAAATGTGCGTTAAAAATAGCTGTAGAGTCATTAACTGATGAAAAGCTAGCAAGCTACTCGAAATGGATATCAGAACATTCATATAGATGCAATGGCAATCAATAAAAAGTACTAGACTGATTTTGATTCGGCATAAAAATAAGAAAAAGACAATATTAGATTTCTGGAATACAGAAGACTGATATTGTCTTATTTATATAATGTTGTTTAGTAAATATAGAAATAAACACATTCCCTTTTAAAAAATATTATTTAATCTTGTGTTTGTTCATCTTTTCTTCAAAGATTTCCATTTCTATCCTAGCTATTTTTGATGCAGTAGCCTCTTTTTAAGGTCTTCAGAACCACACTAGAACGATTGTTTAATCCGACCAATCTATTTTTGGCATGTTCTATTGCGTACTCAGCTTCTTCTTGAGTAAATCTTCTATATTCAACAAGTTTGTGTAATAACCTTTCTTTCGTAATCTTGCCACCGTTTGCATAAAATTCCGCTTGTTTCACAGCTTCCTCTTTCCAATCGAAATGACCTTGTTCTATGGCATAATCAGCCTCTTCTTGGGTAAATTTTTCAATATTTATAAGTTGCTTAACCAATTTTTTTCTTTCGAATAATGAAATTCTTGATATGATTTTGCTTTTTAAAAAGTGCTTGCTCTTTTCCAATCTATATTTAGCTTATTTAAAGCGTACTGTGTAACATCCTCTGAATACCTGTCATACTTAGTAAGATAAATTTTAATTTGCTGCCGCGATAAATGCTTTTTGACCAAGATTTAGCTTTTTCATATGCATATGTATAATCTGGATCTAGTAAAGTTGGAGGAAATAGTCTTTTTCATAAACATATTCATTAATGATTCTAAATCATCCTTATTTTTCTTATCACTTGAAGAAGGGTAGTTTTGTTTTGATAATTCGAAATCATCCTTATTTCCATCACTTGAAGTAGAGTATTCTTTTTCAGAATTAGTTACTATTTTTTTCCTGTATATGAACTTTTCCATTTATTATAACTTATTTGATACTCAATTACCATCATAGCTAACATTCCTAACATTAATCCAAACATCGCTAAAATAAATATAACAAATTTTTTTCATAATGAATACCTTACTTGTTTTTCTCCAATGGAATACTTCATTCCTCTTGAACTACTTTCATTTGTATTATATCATGAAAATATTCTTCATTTTTTTATTTTTAGTGTAAACGTCTTTATATTAGTAAATAAGAAAGCGACTGCAATATTTCAACTGCAATCACTCGTTCAATTGTGAGATAAAAATAACAAGGTATTATAAAGGTTTATTTAATCTTGTGTTTGTTCATCTTTTTCTTCAAAAAAATGGCTGTTTTCGATCCTAGCTATTTTGGAAGCAGTAGCCTCTTTTTAAGGTCTTCAGAACCGCACTAGAATGACTGTTTAATTCGACCAATCTATTTTTGGCATGTTCTATTGCGTACTCGGCTTCTTCTTGAGTAAATTTTTCTTTTTCAACAAGTATTTCTAATATCTTTTCTTTCGAAATCTTGCGGCCGTTTGCATAAGATTCCGCTTCTTTCACAGCGTCCTCCTTCCAATCGAAATGACCTTGTTCTATGGCATAGTCAGCTTCTTCTTGAGTAAATAGTTCAACATTTATTAGTTTCCAAACTAACATTTCTTTTTGAAAAAAACGATACCTTTTAAGTGATTTTTGCTTTTAAAAGTGCTTGCTCTTTCCAGTCTTTATTAAGCTTATATACAGCGTACTGGTTAGCTCCTTCTGAATAATTATAAATCTTTATTTTTATTTTTTTGATAGCCTGCTTCGAAATAGGAGAATCCTTTTGACAGTTGTTTAGCTGTTGCATATGCCCTTTTAAATTCTTTCTTCTACTAAAGTTGGTTGAAAAAGTTTTTCACAATCAAATTAAATAATAATTCTAAATCATCATTTTGTTTTCTATCACTTGAAGAAGCGTATTTTTTTGTTTTGATAATTCGAAATTATCCTTATTTCTATCACTTGAAGTAGAGTATTTTTTTCAGAACTAGTTACTAATTTCCCCGTATATGAATTTTTTTCCATTCATTATAACTTCTTTGATAACTATATACCATAATAGCTATCCATCCTACGAACAATCCAAACATCGTAAAAATAAATATCAAAAATTTTTCATAATGAATACCTTTACTTGTTTTTCCAATGGGATACTTCATTCCTCTTGAACTACTTTCATGAGTATTATATCATGAAATGTTCTTTATTTTTATTTACTAAAGTAAAAAGTCATTATACAATGTATAAAAAAAGTGACTACAATATTTCAACTGCAATCACTTGTTCGATTTTTGAGATAAAAAAATAACAAAGGATTATTTAATCTTGTGTTTGTTCATCTTTTCTTCAAAGACTTCCGTCATGATGACACGCAATTCTTCCCGTTCTTTTTCAGGAAGGTCTCCTTGGCGTTTGGCCACTGTATAAAGTTCCGGGTATTGCTTCGCGACACGCTCAACTGTCTTGGTCGTCGCATGCCCTCTAACAAAAAAAGGAATACGCTTGATCCATTCTTGCGGTACAAGAGCGAGCAATTTCTTCGCCGCTTCTTTATCAGAAATCTCGGCAGTACTCAAACCTTGGTTGATTTGTTCTTGTTCTTTTTCTGTAAAAATCTTTTTAATTCCATATGAATCTCCTTATTCTACTAATTTCTTTACCTAAGGAGACATTATACACCTCTGTAGGGGAAAAAGTACAACTAAAGGAACCGAAAAATAGAGCAAGTGTAAGCCACACTTATTTGTGTTTTTCTATCTCAGTTTCTAATAGACTAAGCATGCTCACATGGTGCTCTTTGACACTGTTATTATCCCATTTTCGATCATATTTCTTGAGCAGGTCACTCATCGTCTTCAACTTGGGACTTTGCTCAATTACATTTGGAACAGGTTATTTTTAAAGAATCAGCGTTTAATTTTACTTTAAATCGTACTTCCAGTCTTCTCCATCTTGGTAGTAGAAAAAAATTCAGACAGGTCTTCTTCAAGGAAAATACGAAGCATATCCTCCATATCTAAGGAGAGGTCAAGTTTTGGCAATTCTTTCAGGTCCTCCCACCAGACTTCCCCCTCTTCAGAGGATATTAATTCTCCGTCAAACTTTTCTGTCTTATAAAAGAGAACTACATAACGAATGCCATCTTCTACCCAATCTTTCATTCCACAAATCTGGGGAGAAACTATCCTTAAGCCAGTTTCTTCCTTCACTTCACGGATTACTGCTTCAGTAAATGACTCCCCACTCCGACATGACCGCCAGGAAAATGTAATGCCTGGCCAGTCCTCTTTTTTCGATGAATAACAAGAACTCTATCGCCGTCTCTTACCATACAAAGATTTGTAAACTCAACAGTCTCATTCATACAAATACTTCCTAACTATGTTTATCTTTGTCTTTAAGGATAGGATAAACAATCTCTACCCTATTCTTCTTTTAGTTGCACTTGCGTATGGGCTAGCAGGTCACCTAGATGCCTCTTGTCTTTTCTAAACAGCGTCATTGCCAGTAAGAAAACTGCGAATAGAGTCGCCGAAATCGAGAGGATAATGGATAATCCATCAAAATTACTATAGAAGCCATGAATCGTGCCCATATGACCAAGTTGCCAAGGTAAAAATTTTATGGTGTTTCTGATCAAGCTAGCTTGCACTGTTTTTTTCTGGTAGACCAGCTCAAGTCCCGCTTTTGTCTTCCCAAAACTCCCATTTTTTGCATAATCCAAGAATGTGAACAGAAGCGTGATTGGCAAAACAGAGGTGAAAAAATACAAGCCACTGCGACTGAATTTCTGTAAACTCCGGGACGCCATTAAAAAAGATGATGTAAATAAGCATCGAAACTATAAACAGAAGAACTAAATAAGCTAGAATGAAAAGATAATCGAATAGATATTCTATCATTCTTTTTTTAACCGAAATAGGATTGATTGCTAACATCTTCATCACTGTCTCCCCTTTCTTATCTCCTATTATAGTATAAGGGTACGAATAAAAGAAACCATTTATAAAAGAAAAGACTGCAATCTCTCGATTACAGTCTTCTTTCTTCTATCTTCTCTACAAATAACAAAGCCATTTGGCTGAATGATCAAACGATCATCGGAAATGCTTCCCAAGACTGATCAGATCTGCATGTCCGCTTTCTAGGACAACATCTTTCTTTGAGTGGTTAAAGTAGGCTTTGAGCATGTTATCTTCATGCCGCCATTCTACTGCCACCACATCCGGCTCAACCTCTGCTAGACTCACTTTACCATACTGAATCATGCCTGCTACTTCTTTTCGGAGCTGGATCAAGTCCTTCATAAAGTTCAGCATGTCATTATCTGTAGATACGCGCTCCCAAGGCATGACACGGCGGCAATCTGGGTCAGGGGCCACCGATGAGAGCTAGCTCCGTTCCATAATAGATACATGGCGTCCCGCGTTGCAGATAGAGGAAGGCAAGAGCAGACTTGACGGATTGGAGATCCCCTTTAGCCGTCGTCAGGATGCGCTCTGTATCATGCGAGTCCAAGAGGTTAAACATCACCTCAGAGATTTTGCTGCCTGTAGTACATAGACTGGCTATTGATCTCCCAAATGAAGCGTTGTGTCTCCTTATGCTCCCGAAGGAAATAATACTTGATACTTTCAGAGAGCGGGTAATTCATAACGGCATGGAACTCATCGCCATTGAGCCAAGGTTGGGAAGAATGCCAGATTTCTCCAAGGATATAGAGATCCGGTTTCTTGGTCAAGACCGCTTTACGGAAATCTCGCCAGAATTGATGGTCGATTTCATTCGCTACATCCAGACGCCAAGCATCGATATCGAACTCTTCAATCCAGTAAGTCGCAACTTTCAACAGATAGTCTTTCACCTCTGGATTAGCCGTATTGAGCTTAGGCATATAGCCCGCAAAGGCAAAAGCATGGTAAGACAAGTCGCGACTATTCCACAGATTTTCTGAGGAGACAGGGAACTCTTTGATATGGAACCAGTCCTTGTAAATCGAATCCTCCCCGTATTTGACCACATCCTGCCATTGGGGGAATCATAGCCAATATGGTTGAAGACGGCATCAAGCATGATCTTCATCCCACGCGCGTGGGCCTCTTTCACTAGCTGGCGGAAGGTGTCCTTATCACCAAAATGGCGATCAATTTCAAAAATAGTCAATGGTATCATACTTGTGGTTGCTTGGAGATTCAAAAATCGGGCAAAAGGTAGAGCCCTGTAATCCCTAACTCCTGTAAGTAATCTAGGTGATCAATAATGCCTTGTAAATCTCCACCAAAGAAATCCAATATTTGAGGAGCAATTGATGCATCCCAAGGGCGAACGCCTTCTGGAGAAAGGGCTGGATTCCCATTGGCAAAGCGTTCTGGGAAGATTTGGTACCAAACCGTCTGCGCCGCCCAATCTGGAACAGCACAACCATCAATCTCATGGATAAAAGGAAGCTTAAATCCGTTCATGACGAATTCAAGGTTCTCCTTGTTATAGGAAGCCACACCTCGATCTCCGTACAAGACCTTCTGTCCTTTTGTATCTTCTAATTCAAAGAGGTACTGGATCCGAGCATGGCCAACAGATACCGACACTTGCCAGTAATCAAATAGGTCGTCTGTCGTCACTTTATCCATTTCCTGGATGCCTCATAAAGACCCTCTATAAAAAAATAAAAAGGATCCCCGTAGTGCAAGACAATCCGTTTGATATCTTCTTTCTTGGTCCGGATGCGAATGTGGAGCTGGCCGTCCTTATAAAAGATAGGCATACTCCGATTCAGGCCGATGATAAATAGCTGTTAATTCCATCTGTCTAGTCTCCTACTTTTATTTCTTTTTATCATCATTTATCAATTTATGCAAACGATTCCATAAACTATTTCTAGTATACTACTTTATAAAAAAACGTTTGCAAGATTCTGAGGGATCATTTAAGATTACTAGCTTTTTAAGATTGTAATGCATACAAAAAAGCCCAACAATTGGGCTTAAAGATTTTTGTTGAAGCAATGACTTTACCTTATAAAGCATCACTTTATACTGTTTCCTACTAAAATATACTACAGATCTATATTTCTGTTAATAGTTTATTGAACAGTTGTTCGAGCTTACTAGTATCTCCATAAACTGTTCCATCCATATATAAGTGATAGATATCATCATCTAAACCAATTGAAATTTCACATTCATAGCCTTTCATCAAAGCTAAAGAACGGATAACTTCTCGTTGAGTACGACCATTTCCTTCTCGAAACGGGTGAAAATAATTTAGATTATCTAATATCTCAGCTAAACTTTTTACAAATCTCAATTTTATTATTTGCGTTCAGTAAATAGTTTGAAAGCAAAGTATTTAAAAATTTTTCTGCCATATCAAAAGACTGAACTGGCATAAAAGCATTTCCACTTTTAGAGATATTTACTTGACGGTATTGACCTGCCCAAGTATACATTCCTTCAAAAAGAAACTTATGAATCTTTAAAATATCTGAAACAGTATTTACTTCAATTGGATTAATAAATAGTTTTTAAACTTTTGACTTGCTATTAAACGATATTCTAATTCTCGTGCTTTTATTATCATTTTTCTCATTAAATTTATTTATGAGAACAGATGAATGGGGATAGGTGTATAAATTATCAGGGTCTATATAATCATACCCATCATATATTTTTCTGACCATTATCCAACTCCTAATGCAACTGCCTCTTCTCTCAGTCGCTCCACGTCTTCTACCGTGGGATGCCATCCTTCAATCATATTGGTGCTCAGAGCAAACCAGACGCTCTTAAAAACCTTTTTGTTGTCAAAAATCACACCCATAATCATCATTTTTTCTTTATCTACATCTAAGGTCATATTCTACCTCCGTCCTATTATTATAGCATATTTCCAATCATTTTAGTTCTCCAATTTAGAACTTACCCTACACAAAAAGCCCAGCGATTGGGCTTTCTCATTATCAAAATAACTGATCCTCATTCCTTACTTGTATGCCGCTTTCCAAGACTTAGCGCTTGCTCTTCTGACATTTCAACTACTTTCGCAAAGTTGGTATTTCGTGGCATGCTATCTTTAGAATACCAGTAAACATCCGCACTCCCATTTCTGGCTACATAAACAACTGGAGCTAGTTGAGGAGTTGGTGCTGCAGGCTCAACAGGTTGGACTGGCTGAACTGGCTCTACTGCTTGACTCACTTGAGGTGCTTGACTTGGTTGTGTCTCTACAGAAGGGACTGGCTGGTTGTGGTTGACTACTTGGTTCTGTCGGCACTAAAGATGGCTTGGCAGTCCCCTTCAGATAGTCAATGGTCGCATTCTTAGAGTAGTTGTCCAAGGTAACGGTGGTGATCCCATAAGCATCTACTGACTCTTTGGGACTACTTAAATTGATTGGTAGAAGGTTGCCATCTCGATCAATTCCTACATATTGCAAGGTCACCTGCCGAGGAATCAATTCATCCCCCAGTATAGACCGGGAGTCACCTTGTAGTCCAACCAGTAATTTGGGGTGGGTGGCTAGCCAGCTATCGAGTCGTTTCTCGTAGTAGAGCATGCCCTCCACATTGCTATCTGCTGTCCCTTTATAATTCCCCGTATTGGTCCAGGCAGTTAGAGGAACCAGATTTTTCCCTTCATTGGTCAGACCGCTAAACTGATAGCCGATCAAATGCCCTCTATGGAACAACCAGGCCTTCTTTCCCTTATTTCCATAAGCAATCTTATAATTGTGCCAGCCAACTGGATTGTAGCTGAGACGTGGTTCTCTTTTTCTTTGGCTCATCCTTGTCCTGCAGCTGAATATGAGCGGAGGTCGCACGACCCAAATGATCAAAACTCCCCAGTACTAGCTGCTTATTGCCATTAAAAGGCAGTAGATGAAGACTCTGGTAATCGAGTCCAGTTTGCTGAGCTTTAGCCCCTTGAACAAAGGCTATGGACATAAAAAAACCGCGACTATCCCAACAATAACATTTTTTTCAAAAACCGTTTTGTAACCATGATAAACTCCCTGCATTACTATCTAGTATTATTATAGCATGAAAAAAAGCAGTTACAAAAAAATTTATTTTTTTCAAAAACTCTTGTTCATGACCTTACGTAACGATGTATAATAGGTATGAGGAGGTAGGTAATGATGGCTAAATACAGAGCAATTCCGGAAGGATTTATGACAGTTGGGCAACTTGCTAAGAAAATGGGGGTTACCGTCCGTACTTTACAATACTATGATAAAGAAGGGGTGCTTTCCCCATCGGCAGAAAGTGAGGGAGGTCGCAGGCTTTATACCGATAAAGACATAGTGCTACTCCATCAGATATTGTCTTTAAAATCATTAGGTTTTTCTCTCAAGGATATAAAAGGGCGTTTGATCTCTTTGAAAACACCTGATGATGTTGCTAAAGCTCTTACGGAGCAGGCAGATGTTCTTCGTAAAAATATAGAACAACTTAAGGATTCTTTGGTCGCAATAGAGCAGTTAAAGGCAGAGGTTTTACAAATACAGACGGTCAATTTTAAGAAATATGCAGACATCATCGTCAATCTACAGATGAAGAATGACTCCTACTCTCTTATCAAGCGCTTTGATGATGATACGCTCGACCAGATACGCAGTCGATTTGACAAGAAAAAGCGGACAAGACTTTATGGACAGGTTGAACCGCCTAAGTGATCAAATCGTGGAGCTTCAAAAAGAAAGACGTACCAGCTGAAAGCGAACAAAGCCAACAGGTTGTGAAAAGAATACTGGGGCTTAATTATGGAGTTTACAAATGGTGATATGAGCATGCTTCCTAAGTTGATGGAAGTTGGTACTATTGATACCGCCTCAAACGCTTGGGAAGAAAAAGCAAAAAAATCGTCAATGATTATATAGGACCCGCCCTACAAGTCTATTTTTCAACGCTTGGAACAAATCCTTTTGAGGAGGTAGAACCATGAAAGACGCGATAAAGATTTCTGGATTAAAGAAAAAGTTATGGTAGCAAATATGGTTCTTAGAGGTCTTGATTTTCAAATCAAACAAGGAGAAATATTTGCTCTGCTCGGAGTGAACGGAGCTGGTAAAAACAACAACGCTTGAATGTATCGAAGGTCTGAGAAAATATGATGAAGGCACTATAGTTGTAAACGGGAAAACCGGAATTCAACTACAGTCCTCCTCTCTACCCGCCCATATCAAACCGATGGAAGCCATAATACTCTTTGCAAAATGGAATCATACAAACATTGATACTGCCATGCTAAAGGCCCTTGGCATAAAAGAAATAAAACAGTCGCAATACCTACAATTATCCACAGGGCAAAAAAGAAGATTACATCTTGCTCTTGCACTTATCAGTAATCCGGATGTTATTTTTCTCGATGAGCCGACAGCGGGACTTGATGTTGAAGGAAGACTATCCCTCCACGAACAAATCCGAAAAGCTCAAATCACAGGGAAAGACAATCGTCTTGGCAAGCCACGATATGGCCGAAGTTGAAAGCTTATGTGACCGCATTGCCATTTTGAATCGTGGAAAGATTATCTTTTGTGGTACTCCTTCAGAACTAACAGAAAAACTTGGAAGAAAATATTTCATCCATTTAAAAACACAAAAAGGAGAGGAAACATATGAAACAGATACAATCGAGGGTACCTTGATTTCATTATTGGAAGAATGTAAACAGAAAAATATCCAGATATTGGATATCAAGGTTGATCGTGGCACACTGGAGCAACATTTCATTGAAATGGCAAGGAGGGGATCGGAATGAATGGGTTTTTATATAGCCTAACATTACAGTGGAAATTAGACATACGAAGTAAGTCTCTCTTGGTTACTTACTATATTGTACCGCTTATTTTCTTTCTTCTCATGGGTGGTATTTTTACTTCCGTTATGCCTGAAATGAGTAGTACACTTATACAGTCAATGATTGTCATGAGTGTTTCAATGGGAGCCTTTCTCGGTTTACCGCCTTCCTTGATTGAAACATACGGAAGCGACATAAAAAAGATTTATAAAGCAAATGGTGTGCCTATTCATTTAGGATTGGTGATAATGGTTTTCTCTGCCTTTGTTCATTTGATGATTACCTGCATGGTCATCCTACTACTTGCTCCAATTTTATTTAAAGCAAATCTACCAAGTCAATTTCCCTTATTCTTTCTCGCGCTTGCCATCTACATTTTTGTATCGTTGAGTATCGGAAGTATACTGGGCCTTACTGTTAATAATCAAGCAAAGCTGACCATGATAGCACAACTAATCTTTTTACCATCAATTATGCTCTCAGGAATCATGTTTCCCATTACCTTACTGCCTGATTTTCTCCAAACAATCGGGCGTCTTTTCCCCGCTTCTTGGGGATACAGATTGATGCTAGAAAATGGTTTTAGTCTTGAAAACCTCTTGTATCTGATCCTTGTATCTTGCATTGCAATAATATCATGTATCCTCCTGTTGAATAAACAAAAAAATCTAACTAAGGGCCTGAAATGATTCCATGGCAGCATTTACTTTAAAAGCAAAAGCGACGAGATTGTTTCATATATCGTCGCTTTTGCTGTTTTCTAGTGGTGTTTATCTAGGTTACTCTATGTCATTTTTTTCATGCATTTTGGCTTTAATATCGTTTATGTATTTTTGGATGCCGATATCGGATTTTTTATCATTCTGACCTTACTATACCTACTTATCACACCGATTGCAATACATATACGTAATAGAACTGTGGACAGATTATAATGGTGAAAAGCTTTCATTAACTGTACAAAATTTTGAGTTTGAATGTCCTCCTACAAACTGTCTATCTAACTTGTTGCAAACAAAAATCGAGATAGAATGTAAAATCACATAAAGAGAACACCAACAAAAAAATTATCTGTTGGTGTTCTCTTCATTTCTAGATTTCTGAACAAAAACTCTTGTCCATGGATCAGTAGGTACCCTTTATCTCTTATTCATGAACATTATTTTATAAACAGCAGATTACAGTCTTAATATATAAGTTGATATACAACTGTTCTATATCAACTTATATTCATACCACTCTTCATCAACTTTCGAAATCCCAAAGCCAAAAACATTCTTTGACTTTGAGTATTAAAAAGGATAAATTTGAGCAGTTACATTAACCATTTCTTTCTCTTTGGCCAGCTGTATCATTTCGAAAATACATCGTCTTCCGATCTGTAAATTCTGATACTCTTTGCTGATCACTATAGAAAGTTCCGAGTTATCTTGAAGTGTCACATCTCCAACTAACACTCCTTCATATTGGATATAATAGCAAGAACCATGTGAAGTTAGGTAATCATACATTTTTATGAAGTTTTGTTAGATTGTAAAATCTGATCAGTATTATCTACTTGTTTGCAAACCTCACTATCTTTGATACCAAAGAAGGAGATATCATCATTCTATAATAAGGAATAAGCGTTATCTGATCGTCTACTATTCTATTCATCCTTATTTTTCCTTATTTCTATTTAGCCGCTTCTTCCGATTCTTCAATATTCTCCACAAACCAGTTGGTCATATCCTGACCTTTGTCTTTATAAGGGTTAGGGTGAGGTAAAAGGAGGAATGCTGGCATCTGGGAACGATAATTCTACTCTTAACGTTCTCTCAGAACTATCATCTGCATAGGCTTTAAAATAGATATGGTAATTGCCACTCACATCGCCACCATTATCATACTCTCCTCTAGCAGTATTTGACAATAAAAGTCACGGACTTTATTCCTTGCTTTTCCTGGGCTAAGTATGCGATCATCTCACTCTTAATAGCAGCTTCATGATTTCTGATGAAATTACTATCATCACTATATCCAGGATGCCCATTGAGCGAATAGAAAACAATAACCATCAGAAAAGGTAGGAAATTAAAAAAATGATCAATTTATTGGATTTTTAACATAGGGGTACCTTCCTAGTTTTTACTCTCTTCTCAGAATTCATTCCCATTGTAATACAATAAAAAGTTCCATAGATTATAAAGTTCCATTATCCTATTAAAAACCTCAGTTTCCCATCGTCTGAGGACATCCTTTAAGGACTCATCAAGATAGGTATAGGGTCTTTTCCTTAATCAATCAGGAATACCATATGCAGCCTCTGCTATACTCCCGGTGATTGCAGCGGAGTGTCACTATCTCCGCCAAGAAATCGCATTTCAGTGCATCTTCAAAATCTGTACTTTCAAGAAAGGCAATGATAGCCTGAGGTACTGTATCCTGACAAGTTTCATTGAAATGATAGCTAGGACGAATTTCATTCAGAGATTGAGAAAGATTATAGCCATACTCCTTCTCTATTTTTTCCTTGATACGTTTCTTACACTCTATAGGGTTATCATTGATTGGTTGCCCGTAGTCACTACAGTAGCCCCCAAAGTAATACCGACACATAAAGATAGCATCAGACGTCGCCATAGCTCCTTTGACCCCCTCTGGATGATTATGAGTCACCTCTGCGGAAAGTCGAGCAAGAGCTCTGCTAGTTGGCCAGGTACCTGTTCGTGCACAAAAGCAACAAGCCATGACCCAAGCACAGGGAGAAACGCGCATTGCAGACCCATTCCCAAAGCTATTATAAGGGGAGCGGTCATTGCTATGAATCCATGCATCAAACCTAGCACCATAACCAGCATCAGGATACATCCTACCATACTTCTTCATGGCATCAATAAAGTCATCCTTCTGACCGCCATTCATGATGGCTTCAGCCACAGCACAGGTCATAACCGTATCATCAGTAAAAAAACAATCGTCACGAAATAATGGAAAGTCTTTTGTTTTAATATTGTCCCATTCATAAACAGAACCTACAATGTCTCCAACTATTGCTCCAAGCATCAGATTCCTCCTTACAAACTATTGATTTAGATTGACATTTCTACTTGACATACTCTTTTATTTTATCTGCATATTTAGTTAAAAGATTCTTTGAATAAATTTTTTGCATTATTTGAATTTCTAACTTCATTCCAAAGAATAGAAGCTACTTTTAGTTTATTCGAGTAGTTACGACTATTTTCGTCTGCACAGAAATCCTTTAAAAACTGATTCCATTGACAAACCGAATGGTCATACTTGGCATAATCCGAATCTCCATAATAAACTTTTAGCATATCTTGGATTGTAAAACTCAAATCATTTTCTCTTTTTACTTTTCTCCAAGCAGTCGCCATATCAGCAGTAAATTTAAAGGGCGAAACACTCTGTTAAAGTTGAAAAATATTCTCTAAAGTGTGCATTAAAGGAGAATCCGCACTCAAGTAACGGCGTATCTAATGTAACGAATTCTACTTGTTTCTTTTCCTTTTTATTGATGATTTTTAATCAAATTCCCCTTAAAGTACTGCTCAATAATATGATTGAGTTCTTGTTTGGTACCTCTATATTCAATCCCTAATGACTTGCATATCTGTGAAAGTTCATCACGATACCAATAGTATTTATTAAACTCATCAAAGGATGTGATTTTTTCAAACTCAGGTCTGCTTTCTATCAATATAACACCTCCTTAAAAACAGTTTAGGGTTTTCATTTCTAAATAATGGAGTTTTTAGATTCTTTATTCTGAGGATTAGTTACGTTTCGCTAACAAGCTTACACATTCAGCGGTTCGGACTTACCGTATCGTCCGTGAAAAAGCAATCCTCACGAAATAATGGAAAGTCTTTCGTTTTAATGTTGTTCCATTCGTAAACAGAACCTACAATATCTCCAACTACTGCTCCTAGCATAAGATTCCTCCTTATTAGATATCAGATTCAATACACATTTCCAATGAATCGCTCTTTAAAAATGGCTCAACCAAATCAATCCACTCTTGAGGAAGGTAAGCTGATAAATAGCCGTGATTATAGCCTTTTGCTTCATACAAAATCGTATTTGGATGTAGTTGTTTAAATAATTTCGCCGATGCTTTCACACAGTTCAATTCTTTTTCACCATAAATATACAGAACCTGCGCCTTGCTAGCAGAAATCGTATCCTTCAGCTTGTAACGCCCCATATAGGTTTTGTAAATAGTTACTAATGTTTTGATAGGCGTCCTTGGCAGATCCTCCAAATAATAAGCTTTTAATTCCTCTGGATAAGCGAGTTTAGGATAGATTTTGTCCATGATGCTTAACTGGAGTTTACAAGAAAATTTACTAAACATCATTTTGCCAAAAATAGAGACTAGAAAAATGCTGAGTTTAGCTAACCCTGGTTGAGGAATACAAATGCTTCCATCTATGATGACTTTTTCAGCTATATCGCTGTCTATTGACAAAAGCTCCATAGCAATTTGACCACCAAGTGAAACGCCACCAATCGCAAATACCTTCCCACCACAGTTTTCTTTGACATAGTCCAAGATTTCCAAGAGCAGAATCTTCGGTAGAAACATAATCGAGTTGATAATCTTCACCGTGACCATTCAAAGTAGGTAAAATAACACGGTATTTTTCCGACAAGATCCTTGCTTGACGAAGATAGTTCCACCAAGAGCTACCGCCGCCATGTATGAGCAAGATAGGAGGTAAATGCTTATCCCCAAATTCATGGAATTTCATATTTAAACTCCTTCCTTTACGAACTCAACTTGTAGTGATCAAAATCATCTATATTAAAAACAGTTAGATACGTTAGATTCTGAGCAAATCATCGTGGTAAATTTTTCTCAAATTGATACTTCAACCTTTATATTATTCGGCCTTCTTGTGCACGTACCAATTAGGAATGATTTGCTTCATATCCTCATACCATTCTAAATTTCCTTCGCTTGATTTTGCATGACTGCTATTTCTTCGCTTCCATAAGGGACAGCCCATGGAAGAGCACCAACTATGTTACTTAGAATATAGATAGCAAGAAGTTTCCAAAAATAAATCTGGAACCTTCCCATCAAAATATCCATCTATCATACCAGATGCAAATGAGGGAGAGATTTGAGCAGACCATACAATACGATTGAATTCCTCCCAAGGATCTCCAAGATCAAATCGATCAAAGTCAATGACATAAATTCCGCCATCTTCACCAATCATAAAATTCCCGATATGATAATCTCCATGTTGGACAACCTGAGGGTCTTTCTTTTAGCCATACTCGATTTGCATTTAAAAATCAATAAAGATCTGACCATTTTCATATTGAACGGGACATTCTTTGTATTTGGCGATTTTGTCATCAATTTTTCGATTAAAAAAGCTTTCCCAATCTTCAAGAACGTCTGTTACAGGGAGTGAATGAATTTTTCGAAGGATACTTCCTGCTTCTACTCCATAAGTATATTGTTGTTCTTTTCGAAACAGTTAAAAATGGTTTCTCTTGCATCTTTTCCGTCAATCCATTCGTGTAAAGAATATACTTTGTCATTGCAGAGTTCTATGCTAATCGGTTTACACATCGGAACTCCAAGAGAAGCAACTTTCTCCATCATCTCAAACTCAAATTTCTTAGTATCTAACTTTTCCTTATCAAAACACGCAAGAAATAGTTTTGCTGATGTTGATCTGTCACACAATATTTTTATCATCTGACCAGCCTTTATTTATGGCTATCTTACTAATAAAAATTCATCAAGCACTCTCCGAATCCTTTTTCAAGCCTTTTTGCTGTTTTCACTAATAACCTGCCCATTTCGTCTACCCTTTAGTTTCCTAGAAACGGATTGATACAATGAAAACTAGTCCATTCTTTTTTCCTCTACTAGACTTTCTAGTTCCTTGATAGCATGACCATGTCTGTGGTTCTCTTCTGTTAGATAATGCTTGTGGACATGCAATGCCTTACCGTATGCGTGTGAGTACTTCCACCATGGGTATGGGTGAAGGTATGCTGGTGTTCATGGTCATGTTGGCGGATAAGCGTATCGACCACCACTAGAGCAGAACCAATGATCATCACGATCAAGGCGATCACATACATCAGGATAAGGATTCGCCAAAAACACAAAAGCAAGGAGGGCTCCAATCAACGGATTGACAGCATAATAGGCACTGGTCTTAGCTGCTCCGAGAACATTCTGGGCTCTCACATACATGAAAATGCTAAGACCATAGGCCACAAAACCTAAAGCCAAAGCAATGGCGATATAGCCAAATCCTGGAAAGGACTCTTTTTATCAGAGGGCAATGACTAGAGCGCCAAGTCCAGAGCAGAGGCCTTTTTAGTATGACAATTTGATAGGTGCTCTTTGATGATAGCTCTCTCGTGCAATTATTCTCAAGTCCCCAGCAAATGGTAGCTAGGATCACTAGCAAAGAACCATAAGAAAAAAATGAAAGCTGTCTGTTCCTTCAAACGACAGCAAGATATGACAGGGTGATCAGCCCAATCGCCAGCCATAATCTTTTGGTGACAGCTTCTTTGAAGAGAATCAGTGCAAGGACCGTCGTCGCCACAATTTCAAAATTCCCCAGAAGCGAGGCATTTGCTGAAGAACCATAGCTAATTCAAGCATCAGAAAAATCGGAGCAGCAATATCGAGAACAATCATTCCGATAATATAGGGAAGATCCGCTTTTGTCAGACTCTCTACTTTCTCTCTGTCCTTCTTGTTAAACAAGGACATTATCCCAATACCGAGCCCAGCACCGAGATATAGCAATGCTGCCATTGTGGTCGGGCCAACATGCTGCAAAGGACCTTTGACATCAGTACATTTATGGCATAAAAACAGCTGCCAGAAAGGCAAACATGATTGCTTTTGGCTTATTTTGCTCCATCAATTTTACTCCTCTATTTCATAATTTCTGGCCATGACATCCATATCAGAGCCAAGATCAAAGCTACAGTATCACTCCATCCAAACAGGAATCTCGCTTAGGACTCAAAAGCTTCAGTGGAGCTTTTGAAATTTAGTTATATTTCTCTAATGAATTAATCGCCTCAACATGAGATGAGTGAACACTAAGTATGTCAAGTGAACCTGTCTGTAGTTGGAAACATGTCTATAGACCTATTAACGATAGCATAAGGTTATCGTTAAAAGGGTTACCTAAATAAACTGAGATTTTATTATTTCTTTTTGGTTTTGGTGCGGGTAACTCATCATACATTGAATTAAATAAGCCGGTTAAATATTCTTTGTTGTCAACATCATCTACCAATAGCATTTCCTTTGCGCCTTCATACGGCAATTCGTATTCTACATTCGACATATACGCTATTGCAGATTTGACAGGTTTCACTAAAAATCTATCATCATAAATTCCACCCATGATTTTTCCCTCGATAATAAATTATATATTCACCCATCATTGCTCTATATGATATTTCTTCCAACTCGGACAATTGTTCCAAAATGAAATCTAAATATTCTTTACTTGAAGCCATTTTTGCTATCTCCCTTAATTACTAAATTTTCAATAGTCCATTTTCATCAAGTTGAAAAATTGGGTCCCCATGAAACTTCCTGTGGCGCTTTTACAATTTTTCACCTGCTTTTCCTTACTAATTCTATTACTAG